>ERZ833515.26-NODE-26-length-143738-cov-16.510826_pt1 | contig 143738 bp, 156 predicted proteins | sample MGYA00519949_ERZ833515 | MGnify/ENA primary metagenome ERZ833515 (study PRJEB31850, sample SAMEA3708741) | human gut metagenome | biome: human gut; feature: human-associated habitat; material: faeces | place: China | collected 2014 ...
TGCGCGGGCTTTGCCCGCGTGAAAGCCTCCTCGCATAGCGGGGAGGTGGCCGAGCGTCAGCGATGGCCGGAGGGGCTTAGCCCGCCTGCCACAAAAATAAGCCGCTATTTACAGCATACGCACTGTAAACAGCGGCTTTTCTTTTTGCAATTTACGCCCCCGGCAGCAGTGTTACAACATCGCGCAGCAGCACCAGCGGGCTTTCGCCCTTCTGGACGCGCAGGCTGAAATAGGGCCGCCCGATGGCGTTGTACAAAACGCGGTGGGGGTACTGCTCCATAACCTTGTCGAGCTGCTTCGGGCCGACGATGTCGGAGTAGAGGATCAGCTGATCGCCGCGCTGGACGATCTCGGCAATGCCGACCCGTGCCGCCGTCACCCGCACAAGGGATACATCCACCAACCCCTGCACGCTCTTGGGCGGGCTGCCATACCGGTCAATCAGCTCATCCAGCACATCCTCGGCATCGGCGGTCGTCTCAATGGCGGCGATCCGCTTGTAGGCCTCGATGCGCCCGGCGGCATCGGGGATATATTCCTCCGGCAGGAAGGCGTCCACCGTAATGTCTACAAGGCAGTCACTCTTGTCGGGGGGCGGGGCCTCGCCTCGTGCGGCGGCAATGGCCTGACCCAGCATCTTGACATACAGGTCGTAGCCGACAGCCTCCATATGGCCGTGCTGGCTGTGGCCCAGCAGGCTGCCCGCGCCGCGTATCTGCAAATCACGCATGGCGATGCGGAACCCGGAGCCGAAGGAGGTGAACTCCCGGATGGCGGAAAGGCGCTTGGCCGCGATCTCGGTCAGCACCTTGTCGCGCGTAAAGGTGAAATACGCATACGCCTTGCGGGAAGAACGCCCCACGCGGCCGCGTATCTGGTAAAGCTGCGACAGGCCCATCCGGTCGGCATTCTCGATGATGAGGGTGTTGCAGTTGCGCACATCAACGCCGGTCTCGATCAGGGTGGTGCAGACAAGGATGTCGATCTCATTGTCCAGCAGCTGCTGCCACACCGAGGAGATCTGCTCCTCGGTCATCTTGCCGTGGGCGATGCCGATGCGCGCGCCGGGGACAAGCCTGCCGACCCGGGCGGCACATTCCTCAATGTTATCGACCCGGTTGTGCAGGTAGTAGACCTGCCCGCCGCGGGCCAGCTCCTTGCGGATAGCCTCGGCAACGATGCCCTCGTCATATTCCAGCACATAGGTCTCGATGGGCTGGCGCTCAAAGGGCGGCTGCTCGATCGTGCTCATGTCCCGTATGCCGGACAGTGCCATGTTCAGTGTGCGGGGGATCGGCGTGGCGGACAGGGTCAGCATATCCACACCGATGAAGTTCTGCTTTAGCTTCTCCTTGTGCTTGACGCCGAAGCGCTGCTCCTCGTCAATGATGACAAGGCCCAGATCCCTGAACTTTACATCGTTGGACAGCAGGCGGTGGGTGCCCACCACGATGTCCACGGTGCCGTCCTTCAGGCCGCGCAGCGTCTCCTTCTGCTCCTTGGCGGTGCGGTAGCGGGACAGCAGGCCGATGCGGATGGGGAAGGACTCCATGCGGGTCAGCGCCGTGTTGAAGTGCTGCCACGCCAGAATCGTGGTCGGGGCCAGAATCGCGCACTGCTTGCCGCCCATCACGCATTTGAAGGCAGCGCGCAGCGCAACCTCCGTCTTGCCGAAGCCGACATCGCCGCAGAGCAGGCGGTCCATCGGCCACGGCTCCTCCATATCGTGCTTGATCTCGGCCGCGCAGGTCAGCTGGTCGGGGGTTTCCTCGTAGGCAAAGCGCTGCTCAAAATCACCCTGCCATGTGTCATCGTCGGGGAAAGCATAGCCGTGCGCCTGCTTGCGGCGGGCATACAGCTCAATCAGCTCCTTGGCCATCTGCTCGGTGGCGGCCTTGACCTTTTTGCGGGTCTTGGCCCAGTCGGTGCCGCCAAGGTGGCTCAGTTTGACATTGTCGCTGTCGCCCGGCGCCGTATAGCGGGACAGCAGATCCAGCTGGGTGACCGGCACATACAGCACATCTTTTTTGTCATACTCGATGCGCAGGTAGTCCTTCTGCACGCCCTGCACGGTCATGCGCTGGATGCCCGCATACCGGCCGATACCGTGGCTCTGGTGTACGACCAGATCGCCGACGGTGATCTCGCTCAGGCTGTTCAGGGCATCTTTGCTGCGCTTTTTCTTTTTCTGCGCACTGCTGACGCCGAACGCACGGGCCGTAAAGACCGCGTATCGGGCAAATGGCAGGCTGCACCCGGCGGAAAGCTGCCCCGGCAGCACCTGCACCAGCCCGGCGGTGCCCGCAGCGGCGGCATCGGTGGTGACCTGCAGCCCCTTGGTGCGCAGGTCGGCGGCAAGGCCGGCCGCCGCGCGGGGCGTACCGGCCATAACGGTCACGGCTGCGCCGCCGCTGCACAGCGGCTGTATATCCTCCAGCAGTGCGGCAACCTCGCCGCCCCAGGCGGGCAGCGTATGGGCCGGTGCGTTGACGATGGCCTTCAGCGGTATGTCGGGCATGCTGCGCGCAAAGTTCTCGGCGCAGAGCGTGCGGTGGGCGGCGGCCTGCGCCCAGAGCCAGCCGGCCTCGGTGTAGAGCTTGTCCAGCCCGGGGGCGAGTGCGCCGTCCTCCATCAGGGCGGAGAACTCCTCCCCCCGGCGGTAGGCAGTGGCGCGCGCAGCCTCCCGCATGGAAGCCGGCTCCTCCAGAATCAGCAGCGGATCGTCGAAATAGTCAAGCAGTGTGGCGGGCTCGGGATAGCGCAGCGTCAGATACTTATCCATGTCCACCGGCATTGCGCCGCCGTCCAGCTGGGCCAGATCTGCGGCGGTGCAGGCCTCAAGCGCGGTGCGCCGCTTGCCGCGCGCCTTTTTGATGCAGCTGCGTATCAGGGCGGCGGCCTCAGCGGGCTGGGCAAACAGCACCTCGCGCGCGGGGGAGACATAGATTTTTTCAATCGGCTCGTCCCGGCGCTGGGTGGCCAGATCGAAGCTGTGCATCGTATCAATCTCGTCCCCCCAGAACTCCAGACGGGCGGGCTGCTTCATGTCGGGCGCGTAGATGTCCACAATGTCACCGCGGATCGAAAACTGGCCCGGCCCGTCCACCTGATCGCGGCGGGCATAGCCCGCGCCGTACAGCAGGGCGGTCAGCTCGGCCCGGGGCAGCGTGTCACTGGGGTGCAGGGTGCGGGTGTTGGCGCAGAACTCGGCCCGCGGCGTTGTGTACTGGGTCAGGCCCTCGTCCGGCACGCAGACGGCCTGCAGCCGCCCGCCGACCAGATCGCCCAGCACGGCCAGACGGCGGTATTCGTACTCGCGGCCGGTGCCCTCGATGGGGCGCAGCACATAATCACGCGCGGGGAATACCGCCGCAGCGATGCCAAGCGCGTTCAGATCACCGGCAAAGCGGGTGGCCTCGGCCTCACCGGGGGTCACAATGCAGAGCGGGCGGCCCAGCGCCTGCGCCAGCGCGGCGTAGATCAGGGCGCGCCCTGCGCCGGGAACGCCAAATAAGGCGCAAGCCCCCGGGGACCCGAGCGCCTGCGCCAGTTTGGTGTATTCTTCGGTTTTGGTAAAAAGTGCGTTGAACATAGAGTACCCACATGCATAGCAGGCACAGGGCAGGCTGCCCTGTGCCTGACGGTTTGCTGTATCAGCTCAAGAATTCGGCCTTCAGCCAGCCGTATTTGCCGTCATAGTTCACAACGACCCAGCTGCCGTCCTCGTTGGCGCCCAGTGCGGTCACAACGGTGGAGGCGGGAACCTTGGAAACCTTGTCATAGTCGGTGCCGGGGCCGGCGCGCATGTTCAGGTTGTTGTCAGGTGTGACAGTGTAGCTCGGCTGCTCGCCCTCATTGTAGAAAACGGCGGGCTGGACGCTCAGGCCGTCAAAGGTGGGCACAGGGGTCGGCTCCGGGGTGGGCTCCGGCTCGGCGGGCTGCTCCTCGGCAGGGGGCACGGCGGTGTCGCCGGTGGACTCCGTGGTGAAGCTGTCGGCAGTCGGGTCATCCACGCCTGCTGCGGCAGAGGTGGTATCGCCCGTCGCAGGGGTCGCGTCACCGCTGCCTGTCTGGCCGTCAAGGTTGCCGGTCAGCAGCAGCACGCTGAAGATGATGCTGGCAACCAGCGCGACGGCGCAAAGCACCAGACGGGTCATGGCTTTCTTTCGTAAATCACTCATGGTAACACATCCCTCAGTGGTTGAACTTGTTCTGGGCGTACTGCAAGTTGCCGTCCATCAGCAGCCTGCAGGCGTCCTCAATATCCGGGTAACGGTCGGTCATCGCCTTGCGGTCGGCGGGGGGCAGCTTGCCCAGCACCCATGCGGCCAGATCGTACTGCGGGTTGGGCTTGGCGCCGATGCCGATGCGGATGCGGGCAAAATTCTCTGTGCCGAGGCTCGCAATGATGCTTTTCAGCCCATTGTGGCCGCCTGCAGACCCGTGCGGCCGAATGCGCAGATGCCCCGGCTCCTGCGTGATGTCATCACACAGGACAATCACATGGTCTGCGGGGATCTTATAAAAGTTGGCGGCGGGCGCGATGCTCTGGCCGCTCAGGTTCATATAGGTCAGCGGCTTGAGCAGCACGACCTTGTGGTCGCCCACCTGCGCCGTGCCGTACAGCCCCTGCCATTTGGCCTTGGCAATGTCGCAGTGCCACTGCGCGGCCAGATAGTCCAGCGCTTCAAACCCGGCGTTGTGGCGGGTCCCGTCATACTTCGGTTCGGGGTTGCCCAGCCCGGCGATGAGCCAGTCTGCCCCGGAGGTCATTCCAAACATAGTGTGTCCTTTGTCGTGTTGATACGCTTTGCAGGGGCGTCGAGGACGCCGCCCTCTGCAATATTATTTCGCTTTCTTCTCTGCTTCCAGCTTCTGCTTTTTGGCAATGTACTTTTCGAGCTTCTTCTCGCCCCAGCCGTTGATCTCGGTCTGCTTGGCGCGCTCAATGCCCAGCGCACCGGCCGGCACATCGCGGCCGATGGTGGAGCCTGCGGCGGTAAAGGCGTGGTCGCCCACGGTCACGGGGGCCACCAGATTCGTGTTGCAGCCGATGAAGGCGTAATCCCCGATGGTCGTGTGGAACTTGCCCTCGCCGTCATAGTTGCAGGTCACGGTGCCGCAGCCGAAGTTGCAGTACTTGCCCACGGTGGCATCGCCGATATAGGTCAGGTGGCTGACGGTGTTGCCCTCGGCAAAGTCGGCGTTCTTCGTCTCGACATAGGCGCCCAGATGGCAGCCCTCGGCAGTTCTGGTGCCGGTGCGCAGATGGCTGAAGGGGCCGATCTTGTTGTTGGGGCCGATGTGGCTGTCATAGCACTGGCTGGCGTTTACGGTGGAGCCGGCCTCGACAACGGTATCCTCCAACAGGGTGTTGGGGCCGATGACGCAGTCTGCGCCGACTGTGGTCCTGCCGCGCAGGATGCAGCCCGGCAGAATTGTGGCGCCGGGGGCAATGACGACCTCCGGCTCAATATAGACATCGCGGCTGATAAAGTTTACGCCGTTGTCCAGATGACGCTCAAGGGTGGCAGCATAGCGCTGCTGCGCCAGCTCAAATTTTTCTTTTGCGGTAGCCATAGTACATCTTCCTTTATATACAGCTGTTCCGCCGGGCGGCACCCGGCGGTCTTTTACACTTCTCTATTGTATATCACGCGGCGCATTTTAGCAAGCCGAAAAACGCCGCCGGGGCCGAATTATGCCAAAAATATTGTGCGCCGGGCACCCCCTGCGCACATCCGGGTCCGCACGGGATAAATCCAGACGGATTCAAAAAAGATTTCAAACTTTCTTCCCATTATAATTTACACGATTTTTGTGCAAATTGCAATAGGCAAACCAAAAAAGTTTGTCTACTTTTCGGCGAAAACATTGAGCATTTTTTTAACAATCTACTGGAAATCTGTCCTTTGGTCTGTTATAATGGACTATGCAAACATGATTTATGTGATGCAAACACGTCACCAATTTGGGAGGTAACTATGAGCAAGAAATTCTTGTACCTGTTCAAAGAGGGTCATGACGCCTTCGGCGGCGACCAGACCACCATGAAGAATACTCTGGGTGGTAAGGGCGCCGGTTTGGCCGAGATGACCCACGCCGGCATGCCGGTTCCGCAGGGCTTCACCATCACCACTGAGGCCTGCACCCAGTACTATGCAGACAACCGCGAGATCAACGATGAGATCAAGGCGGATATCTTCAAATACATGGGCATCCTCGAAGAGCAGACCGGTAAGACCTTCGGCTCCATCGAGAACCCCCTGCTGGTTTCTGTCCGTTCCGGCGCCCGTCAGTCCATGCCCGGCATGATGGATACCATCCTGAACCTCGGCCTGAACGATCAGGCTGTTGAGGGTCTGGCCAAGAAGACCGACAACCCCCGCTTTGCCTACGACTGCTACCGCCGCTTCATCCAGATGTACTCTGATGTTGTCATGGAGCTGGGCAAGAGCTTCTTTGAGGAGCGCATCGACGCCATGAAGGAGCGCAAGGGTGTTACGCAGGACGTCGACCTGACTGCCGATGATCTGAAGGAACTGGTCAAGGAGTTCAAGCAGATCTACCTCGAGAAGCAGGGCGAGCAGTTCCCGCAGGACCCGAAGGAGCAGCTGATCGGCGCCGTCAAGGCCGTTTTCCGCTCTTGGGACAACCCCCGCGCCAATGTGTATCGTAAGATGAACGAGATCCCCTACGAGTGGGGCACCGCTGTCAACGTGCAGCAGATGGCCTTCGGTAACTCCGGCATGCGCTCCGGCACCGGCGTTGCTTTCACCCGTAACCCCGCTACCGGCGAGAAGAAGCTGATGGGCGAGTACCTGATCAATGCTCAGGGCGAGGATGTCGTTGCCGGTATCCGTACTCCTTCTCCCATCAGCAAGCTGCATGAGGAGATGCCCGAGGTTTACGATCAGTTCGTTGAGATCGCTACCCGCCTCGAGAACTACTACAAGGATATGCAGGACATGGAGTTCACCATCGAGGATGGCAAGCTCTTCATGCTGCAGACCCGTAACGGCAAGCGTACCGCGCAGGCTGCTCTGCAGATCGCCTGCGACCTCGTTGATGAGGGCGTTATCACCGAGCAGACCGCTGTGCTGCGCGTTGAGCCCAAGCAGCTCGACACCCTGCTGCATCCCCAGTTCGATGCCGCTGCCCTGAAGGCTGCCGAGGCTATCGGCAAGGGTCTGGCTGCTTCTCCGGGATCTGCCTGCGGCCGCGTTGTCTTCTCTGCTGAGGATGCAGAGGAGAAGGTCAAGGACGATGCTTGGAAGAAGGTCGTTCTGGTCCGTCTGGAAACCAGCCCCGAGGATATCGTCGGCATGCAGGTTTCTCAGGGCATCCTGACCGTCCGCGGCGGTATGACCAGCCACGCTGCCGTTGTTGCCCGTGGTATGGGCACCTGCTGCGTCTCCGGCTGCGGCAACGACAACAGTGTTGCCATCGACTATGACGCCAAGGTCATCACCATCAACGGCCACACCTTCCACGAGGGTGACTGGATGAGCATCGACGGCTCCACCGGCAACATCTACGAGGGTCAGATTGCTACCGTTGCTTCCACCGAGAACGCCAACTTCAAGCGCTTCATGGGCTGGGCTGACGCCAACCGTCAGATGAAGGTCATGACCAACGCTGATAACCCGAAGGACGCTCAGAACGCCGTTGACATGGGTGCCGAGGGCATCGGTCTGTGCCGTACCGAGCATATGTTCTTCGCTGAGGACCGCATCAAGGCTGTCCGCGAGATGATCTGCGCCCGTACCGTTGAGGAGCGCAAGGCTGCTCTGGCCAAGGTTGAGCCGTTCCAGGAGGCCGACTTCACTGCCATGTACCGCATCATGGGCGACCGTCCGATGACCATCCGTTATCTGGACCCGCCGCTGCATGAGTTCCTGCCCACCAAGGCGGAGGACATCGCTGCTCTGGCTGCCGATATGGGTATGACCACTGAGGAGCTGAACAACGTTGTTGTCAGCCTGCATGAGTTCAACCCCATGATGGGCCACCGTGGCTGCCGTCTGGCTGTCACCTATCCCGAGATTGCCGAGATGCAGACCAACGCTGTGATCAAGGCTGCCATCAAGGTTTCTGCTGAGACCGGCAAGATGATCACGCCTCACATCATGATTCCTCTGGTTGGCGAGGTCAAGGAGCTGAAGTTCGTCAAGGACGTTGTTGTCAAGACGGCTGATGCCCTGATCGCTGCTGCCGGCGTTGACATGAAGTATGAGGTCGGCACCATGATCGAGATCCCCCGTGCAGCCCTGACTGCCGGCGAGATCGCCAAGGAAGCTGAGTTCTTCAGCTTCGGCACCAACGACCTGACCCAGATGACCTTCGGCTTCAGCCGTGATGACGCTGCCAAGTTCCTGGGCGCATACTACGAGAACAAGATCTACGAGAGCGATCCGTTCCAGCATCTGGATCAGATCGGCGTTGGCAAGCTGGTCAAGATGGCTGCTGCTGACGGCCGCGCCACCAACCCGAACCTGGGTCTGGGCATCTGCGGCGAGCACGGCGGCGACCCCTCCAGCGTTGAGTTCTGCCACAATGTTGGTCTGGACTATGTCAGCTGCTCTCCCTTCCGTGTTCCCATCGCCCGCCTGGCCGCTGCTCAGGCTGCTATTAAAAACCCGAGAGCGTAAAAATGTTGCATAATATGCACAAAACGCTCCGATAAATAGCTAAAATGAAGCGCATCACCCGTAAAAAGGTGGTGCGCTTCTTGTTTTTAGTACAAAATTGATATGCTAAGGGGGAAAGTGTATCATTTTTCGGGGCAAGCTATTGCGTTTGTTTCCCCCCACACCCCCCTTTCAGCCAGCTGAAGTGATAAAAGCCAGCTGAAAAAGAGAATATTCGTATCCTTTGCACCTTACCTGTATCGGGCAAGGTGCTTTTTTATTACAAACTTGGAGGTAGTCCTATGGGTAAATACTGCGTACCTGATGCACCGCGGTATCAACCACAAGGTTCTGCGCCACTGCGTGAGCAGCGGAATCCTGTACCAAACCACACGCGGTTCGTACCGCAACTGCGTCTTTGTGGGCAAGGATGAGGGCGGCATTCCTCGTTCAGCGTTTCAACGCGGCTGTCAGGGAATATTCCGTGGTGATATACTCGGCAGCCAGAAGAAGTTTGGCTTTCTGATTCCCGCAGAAAACCCTGATTGTGAAATTGTAGAGATGTACGTGGCTCCGATTGACGCCATGTCCGGCGCAACCCTGCGACAGTACAAGCACGATATGCCGTGGCGTAGCGTCCACTATCTGGCATTGGGAGGCCTGAACCATCAACCGATTGATTACTTTTTGGAGCAACACCCCAGTGTTAAAACCGTAGTTCTCTGCTTTGACCGTGATGAACCCGGAAGAAATTTTGCGGAAGTGACTGCAAAACGACTCACAGAGCGTGGCTACATTGTGCGGGATACGCCGCCTGCCATGTGTAAATCTGAACGGAACAAGATTTCCGGCTGCTGTTGTGAGTAAAAAGGATTTTGATTTTATGCGCCAGGACGGGGATATTGGCTCTATGGACTATGATCAGGCGGTAAAGAATGGTGAAATTTTCTTTGGTTGGTCGATGTGGATGGAACAAGATGGATATGCTCCGGGTGAATCCATTGCATTTGACTTTGAGAATGGAAGTGGAACCTATACCTATCAGGGAAAGATTGCAGGATCCTTTGTAAGTGCGGACACTTACCTTGTCATTCCGGAAGGCGTATACCGTTCCATGAATCCGAGAGGAACAGCCTATGGCTATCTGTGGGTGGACTGTGATAAAAAAGATGTGGCATCTGTAGAACAAAGTCTGAATACATTGATTTCTAATACTTCGCATATAAAAATGGATACTTATCATGCGCAGTTACAATCTGCAGAATTCTCAGCTCGCACGATGAAGCTTGGCTGTTATCTGTTTATGGCGGTTGTACCATTGCATCTGGTTGTTGAGCGCGTCCTTTTGCTGTTCGTGCTGTGTGGAAACTCGACCGTAAAAGACCATGCGGCGGTCACGGTTGCGGTCTAAATTCATAGACTCAAAGTATGGACGATGATACTTTCTTTTTCCGGGGCGTGTTTACTGCCCCTGTTGTTGTCACCAACTCGGTTTTTCTTGGTGACATAAGAGTACAACTTTTTTCGTAAATTCGATTCATTTCATTTTGCTTCCACTCCCAGCAGGAATGTGCATAAAAAATGGAGCTTTCCCAAGTGAGAGAAAGCTCTGAAAAAGTTGGATTGTCTGCATTTAGTGCAAATTGCTGCACCTCCATCTTTTTAGTGGTGAGTTTTTCCTTTACTTCCGTGTAAGAACGCCCATAAATGTATCCCCAGATTGCGGTCCGGTCAGGTTTTCGCCCTTTAATAAAGCGACCCTCCCAACGACCATCTTTCCTCTTTCTGATGTTTTCTCCACGCTTTGCCATAGTGCTCCTCCTTGTTCAATTTGTAATGATGTAACATTGCTTTTATATGTTTCGGCTATTCCATAGGAAAAAGTGCGCCCAATATGGTGAAAGTGACAAAAATGTGTTCGGGTACGGTTTGATATAACTCGTTCTGTTGAAATGTGTCGCATTGTGTGGTATTATATCTATACATATTATATATGGGCTTCTGTGGAAATGGGTATCATCCATTCTCAAAATGGATGATACTTTTTAGAGGCTTGAGTTGCCCTTCAAGTATCTCATTTGTTGAAGTATAAGAAAGAGGAATTGTGAAGGATATCAGTGGTGCTTTATAAACTATACTGTGCCCTGTAAAAGCGAATGAAAAATACTTGAAGAACAATTTGAGCCCACGGGTTGGTTGCTATCGAGCAATAAGCCGTGGGCTTGTTTCGGTTCATGTAAATGTTGGCCCGAAATACCGGAGCAACGTAGAATCGTCTGGCAAGGTGGATAAGAGACATCAAAAATGCGAGAAAAGCTACATTGCTGCGGAGTGTTGAGCAGACAGTTGTGTATGTAGCAATGATGACAAAACACCGTATTTACGAACATTTTCTACGGCTTGGAAAAATAAGTGAGCTTTTTATGCAACTAAAAGCTACGTTACTCCGGTATGTAGAGTAGACCTATTCCGAAATGTCTACTCAACAAACAGAAGCAACGTAGCATAGTCAAAAAAGACCCGATTTTCACACTCAATATACCGAAGATTCGTTGCAAAAAGCCCTGATATATGAGGTGAAAATGGGTGATATTTACACAGTTTGCCGGTGGATGAGGAACACATTTGGGAGGGATAACGCAGATATGGGTAAAATGAGAAAAATGGTGGCGCAGATGATAAATTCATCAAAAATCCATGTGCTTATCACCTACTCTGCTAATGTTCTATTGAGTACACTATCGCAGGTAAATATGAGGGCTACTTTGCTGCGGTTTATTGAGTCATGAAAATATCGGAAAAAATGGCGATTTCTACTTCGCAACTTTTCTGTTGAGTAGACCTGTCGTGGAGATGATAGGTACATAAGGACGGGGTGTTGAAGGTGAAAAATCCGCATGATTTGTTCATAGTGACGGTTAGAATATGGCTGAGAGTGGATGATGTATACAGTATCAACAACATATACGCGCCTACGCACTTTGAGTGTATAAACCGACACTTCGCAAAAATGGGGTATGAGTATGGACGGGGTTTGACAGTATAAAACAACACTTCGATGATTGCAAAAGCAAGACAGGTGTACTCGATAAACCGGAGAAAAGTAGAAACTTAGGAAAATATGATTGCTGCACCGAAAGGGTACGACAGTAAGGAAAAAGACTTAGGCGTGTGTGTTTATTGATAAAGGAGTTTTACCATCCACGGGGATGTGTACATAGAGATTGCGGAAAAAGATGAGGAGTATTTGAGGGATGAGGAAGAGAAAAATCAAAATACTGCATGTGGCGCAAGCTGCTGGCGGCGTGGATCGCTACATCCGAATGCTTCTCAAGTATTTGGATAAAGATAAGTTTGAAAATGTATTAGTTTGCTCACAGGATTTCCATGAGGAAGATTACAAAGGATTGGTTGCTTCTTTTGAACAGATTGAGATGACAAGAGCTATTGGAGGCAATGACTTAAAGGCAATAAAAGAGGTTAGAACACTGATAAAGAGATATAACCCTGATATTGTCTATGCGCATTCCAGTAAGGCTGGAGCCATTGCTCGTGTTGCTGATATCGGTTTGAAAAATCGCTGTGTATATAACCCACACGGGTGGGCGTTTAACATGCGTTGCTCCGCAAAGAAAAAGGCAATGTATACAGCAATTGAAAAGCTGGCTGCTCCTTTCTGCGACAAAATTATTTGCATTTCGGATGCGGAGAAACAGTCAACACTGGATAAGAAAATTTGCAGAGAAGACAAGCTGCGAGTCATTTTTAACGGCGTGGATATCGAGACCTATGAAAATGGTGTGCATGGTGCAGTTAAAAGGGGAGACCTGAACATTCCAGAAGACGCATTTGTTGTCGGTATGGTTGGACGAATGAGCCCACAGAAAGCGCCAGATGTCTTTGTTAAGATGGCAAAGCTGGTGAAGGATGAAGTTTCCAATGCGCACTTCATTATCGTTGGCAATGGAAACCAAGAAGCCGAGATTAAAAAGTATGCGGAGGACAACGGTTTCTCAGATAGTCTACATATTACAGGTTGGGTTGATAACCCAATGAGCTATGTGGAACTTTTTGATGCTGCATGCTTGTTGAGCCGCTGGGAGGGATTTGGATTAGCACTTCCTGAATACATGATGGCGGGTAAGCCGATTGTAGCAAGCAGTGTGGATGCTATTCCGAATATAATCCGGGATGGAGAAAATGGCTTGCTTGTTGAAGTGGATGATGCTACTGGAGCGAGTGAAGCTGTACTACGGATTTATCGAGATAAAAGATTGAAAGATAAATTGGTATTACAGGGAATGGAAGATGTGCATAACAGATTTAATGCTCGAAGGGTATCGGAAGAGCACGGGATACTGTTTGAGCAAATGTAAAGATTGACGAGGGAGGAAACAAAAATGATTACACCTAAAGATATTGAAAATAAAACGATGAGTCCAGAAAAGAGAAAGTCTGCAAAAAATGATTATTTTGCTTTCTACATTGGAAGGCCATTATCTTATATCTTGACTATTCCGTTTTTGCATACAAATATTTCTCCAAATACGGTTTCTTTGATTTCTATTATTCCGATAATTGTTGGATTTTTGCTTATGTGTATTGGAAATACAAATACCGTTCTTATTGTAGGATGGTTAATGTTTTTCCTGTGGAATCTTTTAGACGGCGTTGATGGGAATATTGCAAGATATAAAAAACAGTTTTCAAAAATGGGCAGTGTATACGATGCAATGAGCGGCTACATCGCTATGGTTTTATCCTTCTTTGGCTGGGGTGTGGCAGCAGCACACAATCCTGGATTATTCCAAAGTATTGTGCAGTTGCCGCCAGACTTCTATATTATTCTCGGAGCATTATCTGGAATATTTGTGATATTTCCTCGCTTCGTCATGCATAAAGCGATTACGGCACTGGGCGATCAAGGTTCAATGAAATCTGTAAAAGACAAATCAGAATATGGTTTCGTTAAATTGGTTGCCCTGAATTTAACATCTATAGCAGGGTTCGTTCAGGTCTTAATGCTGATTGCGGTAATTTTCAATATTATGGATTTGTTTACCATAGGCTATTTCGTTTTGAACTTTATGGTTATGGTAGTTTCTTTAAAAAGTATTTTTAATGTGAAGTAAAAAGGAGATTAAGCAGTATGGCAAACATTGCAATTATTATCGCGGGTGGTTCAGGACATCGTATGGGGCAGGACATTCCAAAACAGTTTATTAATGTATATGATAAGCCGATTCTTATTTATACGTTAGAAAGTTTTCAGAAGCATCCTCAAATCGATGCTATTGAAGTAGTTTGTATTGACGGCTGGCATGATATTCTGTGGGCTTATGCTAAGCAATTTAATATTGATAAATTGAAATGGGTTGTTTCAGGCGGAAGCACGGGTCAAGAGTCTATTAGAAACGGTGTTTACAACTTGGAGGGAAAGGCAAATGCGGATGATACGATAATTATCCACGACGGCATTCGTCCTCTTGTTGAGCCGTCTGTACTTACAGATGTTATCAGTAAATGCAAGCAATATGGAAATGCTGTAACATCTATGCCGTACAATGAGCAGATCTTTGTTGTGGATAAGGAGAATGAAGCCACGACCACGCAGTATATCCCGCGTGAAACTCTGCGTCGTGTTTCCACACCGCAGGCTTACAAATTTGATTTACTGGATCGTAAATACCATGAAGCATTTGAAAAAGAAATCGGTATTTACGGATCGTCCTATACGAACACAATGATGGTTGAATTAGGAGAACGCCTTTACTTTGCAGCCGGATCCGATAAGAACATCAAATTGACGACTAAAGACGATCTTGAAATGTTCAAGGCTTACTTAAAGGCAGATAAAGACAGCTGGCTGAAATAAGGAGAGTACTATGATAGATAATTCAATTTATAGAGAAGACATTAAATATGTAGCTAGTTTGGAATTGCCATGGGAAAAACTGGACAATAAGAGCATTTTAATTACTGGAGCCAGCGGTTTGATTGGCAGCTTTTTGATTGATGTTTTAATGGAAAAAAACCTGCATGGATTGAATTGTAAGGTATATGCATTAGGGCGGAATCTTGACAAGGCAAAGAATAGATTTGAGAGGTACTGGGCATCACCTCTTTTTGAATTTGTGTCACATGATATCAATGAGCCGCTCGAGTTGGATAATGCTGATAGGGTAGATTTTGTGGTTCATCTCGCAAGTAATACGCATCCAGTGGCATATGCAACAGACCCGATTGGAACTGTGACTGCAAATATTATCGGAACAAATAATCTTCTGAAATTTGCGGTAAAACATCATGCAGAACGTTTTGCGTTTGCATCCTCAAATGAAATATATGGTGAAAACAGAGGAGATGTAGAATTCTTCAACGAGAAGTATTGCGGCTACATTGACTCGAATACATTGAGAGCTGGTTATCCAGAAAGTAAACGTTGTGGTGAAGCTCTATGTCAGGCGTATAAAAAACAGGAAAATTTAGATGTCGTTATTCCTAGGTTTACCCGCTCTTATGGTCCAACTATGTTAAAAACTGATACAAAAGCTATTTCACAGTTTATTAAAAAGGCAGTAGACGGCGAGAACATTGTTTTGAAGAGTGCTGGAACACAGTACTATTCCTACACCTATGTGGCAGATGCAGTGGCAGGATTTTTAACAGTTATTCTGAAAGGTGAAAGTGGTGAAGCCTACAACATTGCGGATGAAGCGTCTGATATTATGCTGAAAGATCTTGCAAAGATTATTGCTGATTTTGCGGGTAAAGAGGTCGTATTTGAATTGCCTGACGAAACCGAGAAAGCTGGATACAGCAAGGCAACAAAGGCTAGACTTGATGGTTCTAAACTGAAAAAACTTGGTTGGACAGCTAGATATGATATTAAACAAGGCTTGGAAAGAACTATGAAAATGCTGACTGAGATAAGCGAGTAAAAAATGTTTGATGTGAGGAATAGTAATGAATTTATTGTTTATACAGGGTGGCTCTAGGTGGAAATATGACTCAGAAGGAACACTTTATACAGACCCGAATTTTAATTCACAGATTTGGAGCCGATATAAAGGATACTGTGACGAGTTAACTGTAGTATTGCGTAGAGAGGATCGAATTTACACAAAGGAAGAAGCGCGGATAAAATTTAATGAAATTGGTAACTCAATTGATCACTGTGTGGCACTCCCTGATATGTATAGACCTCTTTCAAATGCATTGTCGTGTCAAAAGAGAATGTTGGTAAAAAGAACCATTGAATCTGAAGTGAAAAAAGCAGACAAAGTGATTATTCGATCCTTAGGAAATATCTATACTAATACGGCGTTAAAATACGCACAAAAGTATCATAAGCCGTATTTGGTTGAGGTTACTGGTTTTGCATGGGAATCGTTGTGGTATCATAGCTTGCACGGAAAATTTGTTGCAGGATTCAAAGAAAAACAATATAAGAGATTAATGAAAAATGTAAAGTATGGTGTGTATGTGACAAATGAAGCCTTACAAAAAAGATATCCATGCAAAGGAGAAATGTTGGGATGCTCTGATGTTGAGCTTATGCCTTCAGACGATAAATTGCTTGAAAATCGTATTCTGAAAATACAAAAGAATACAGGCAGGATTGTGCTAGGAACAGCTGCTTTTTTGGATGTTGGCTGGAAGGGGCAGGAGTATGTTATTCGTGCCATGGGAGAGTTAAAAAATAGAGGGTTAAATAATTTCAAGTATGAAATGATTGGAAATGGATCAGGAGATAAACTGAGAAAGTTAATCGCTAAATTGCATCTGGAAGATTGTGTTTCCATCTTGGGAGCGAAGCCGCACAGTGAAGTTTTTTCATGGCTTGATGCAATCGATATTTATGTGCAGCCTAGTTTTATGGAAGGCTTGTGCCGGTCTATCGTTGAGGCAATGAGTAGAGCATGTCCGGTGATATGCACGAATGTTGGCGGAAATTACGAACTGGTTTCAAGTGATTGCCTGTTTGAAAAAGCGGATTATGTTAAACTTGCTGACATACTCGAAAAAATGATGAAACCAGAAATGCAAATTGAAGAAGCAAAACGGAATTTTGAAAAATCAAAAGAATATAATAAAAAAGACTTAAATAAGAAGAGAGATGCTTTTTATCGAAGCTTTATTGAGTCTGGAGTAGAGTGAGGACGATATGATTTCATTAGTGATGACAACATATAATGGATTAAAGTATATTTCTGAACAGCTTGATTCGATAAGGACTCAAACATTACTACCAGATGAGGTTTTAATCTACGATGATAGATCCACTGATGGAACATATGAGTATGTGCAGGAGTATATAGATAGGTATAATTTACACACTTGGAAGGTGTATAGAAATAAAGAAAATAAAGGGTATTCTTTGAATTTTAGCGATGCAATGAAAGAATCGCATGGAGATATAGTCTTTCTTTGCGATCAAGATGATATATGGCATTTAGATAAAATTAAGGTGATGTCAGAAATAATGAATTCGCACCCGGAAATTCAACTGCTAGCATCTAATGTTCACCCATTTTATGATGGGGAACATCCACAAAAAGTTAATTTTGAGAAATTTTATGGACAATTGGTAAAGATTAATCGTATTGGAAGTTGGATAAAACCAGCAAGACCTGGATGTTCAATGTGCTTTCGTAGATGTTTGCTAGAGAATTATGATGATGTGTGGTTTGAAAATTATGCACATGATTGCCTTTTATGGGGAAAAGCTGTTTTGTCTGAAACTGCATACATATATAATGAAGACACTATAGAATTTAGACGGCATGATAAGAACGCATCTAGTAGAGGTGGAGGAAGTCTAAAATATAGACTGGAAGGACTAAATGCCGAAATTGATATAATTTCAAGGATGCTTCTTTTTTGCAAAAAAGATATACGACATGAAAAATATATAAGCTTTTTAAGTGAGCAATTAGTGGTGTATAAAAAAAGAAAAAATATATTAGAAACCAAAAATGTAATTCGGGCTTTCCTTGCTTTCCCATATATAAAATATTATGGCCGGAGTAGATTTTGGATGACGGATATTTTCTATTGTTTAAAGAGATGAAATTTGACTGGAGGTATTTTATGATTAAAAAAACACAGATAAATGAAAGTTTGCTTCTGTATTGCATAATATATTTGTGTTCTTTTAATTTTTGGGATACAAAGTTTGGAATGGTTTTTAAATATTTTTTTTTCTGCGTAATACTTATTGGATTGATCGGCTACGGAAAGAGGTTATTAGTAAATAAGGGAAAAATACAGACAACTGCAAAAGACAGTGTGATTCTGTACATGTTTTGTATTGAATTATTTTTGATTCAAGTAATAAATGTTGAAAATAGTAGCCAAAGAAATCTTGCTTTTTATCAGTATGTTTTTTTTATGATGATGATACCATCTATTCTGTATTTATTGGAATACTGTGAAATTAGGAAAATACTAAATTTATTCAAGACTATTGGAGTGGTTCTCTCTATATTTGCCATATACGAGGTGTTTTCTGGCTCATATATTATTCAAAATGAATATTTAGGAATAATGTATAATGGTTCGCGTGTGATAAGAGCAATGGTATTTTCAGGGTCATTCCTTACATTTGGAACAATAATGGCAATGATTTCGGTCGTTTCGTTTTATGATTTTTATACAAATACAAGCAAACTTAATCTAATTTGTTTGATTATAAATGTAGTTGGGTTGCTTATGTCTTCATCAAGAGGACCATTAGTAGCGTTTGTCATAAGTGCAATAGTTATTTATGTTTATATTGGCGGAAGAGTGAATCTTTTAAAGGTTTTTAAAGTTATATTGATAATGTTTATCATTGGAATGTTGTTAGCGATTTTGGGAACTACCTTGAGTAGAAATAATTCGACTATTGCTTTTTATTTGAATAGACTACAATCCATTTTTGACTGGTCTGAGAATAGTGCATCTAATACGGGTAGAATAGATTGCTGGCTTTATTCCATAGAAAAATTTAAGGAGAAGACAAATTGGATATTCGGAATTGGACCGGCCGCAACAGGTGCTAGAGCAAAGGCAAATTGGGGAGGATTTGTCACAGAGAGTGGGTTACTTAAGAGATTTCTTGAATTAGGAGCTGTTGTAGCGGTTGTATACTACATGTTCTTTTTTAGTACAGTACATGCTGGATTGCGAAAAGCCCGTAAAGAAGGCAATCAATATATTGCTCTAGCTTTGGGCATTGTAATATGTATTCTTATTGAAGATACTATTTTACAGATTACAGAAGAGTTGAGTGTCACTTTCTTGCTTTGGATGTTTATATGCATACTGTTAAGAAAAGAGAAACAAAATGACGAGAGGATATGAGGCAGAGTTAGATTCCTTATCCAATAGAAAGTAAAGAAAAGACAGTTGACTATAGAGGAGGTAATATTGTGAATATACTTGTTATTCATTCACATAACGCAAATAGAGGAGATGAAGCTGCTGTTAAAGCAATGGTTGATGAACTCCTTATAAAATATCCGGGAGCCACGATTACGATTTCTAATAACGGATTTACACCATATCCTGGTATGCCGGAAAATATCATCCAAATTGATCGCTTTCCGAAGCTTGAATCGAGAATGGCGCAATTGGAATTTTTCATTGTTCTGTTGTTTAAAGGAAAGTTTGCATTTACAAAAGAGGCAAGAAAATTTATTCGTGCATTAAAAGAAGCAGATGTTGTTTTACATGCACCAGGAGGTCCATCCATTGGCGATACATATTTTAAGGCGGAAAAATTGTATTTATGGCGTCTGAATTTAATCCGTCGAATGGGGATCCCATATATTTTTTATGCTCCATCAATGGGACCTTTTAATTGCACATCTAGAAATAAACTAAGAAAAGAAGTGATTTCTGGTGCAGAAAGAATTATTTTAAGAGATCCTATTTCGGTAAAATATGTTAAGGACTTTTTGCCGGGTGTTGAGGTTGAACAGGCGTTGGACTCAGCATTACAGCATGATATTGATATTGATAAAAACGAAAGAAAATACAATAACTATCCAGAACTCAAAAATTTTATTGAGAGCCACGAAAAATGTATAGGCATCACAATAACGGATTTAAAGTGGCATCCAGTACATAAAAATGAAAAGATAATAGAACAGATTCCAACAGCATTCAAGGCATTTATAACTCAAAAAGTCAAAGAAGGATATGGCGTTATTTTTATTCCACAGTTATATGGTAACTTGAATGATACAAAGGTCATGAATGATTACATGTTAGACTCTGATACATTTATGATTGATGCTTTTTCAGAAGAACGAGATACTTACTTTCAGCAATATGTTATTGGCAAGTTATACGCTGTAGTCGGTATGAGATATCATAGTAATATTTTTTCAGCAAAAATGGGAATCCCATTTGTATCAGTATCGTATGAGCAAAAAATGAAGGGATTTATGCAATCTATAGGTTTGAGTGAGTACTGTATTGATTTGAATGAGTTGTCAGAGAAAACATTATTTGCAAAGTTTGGGCAACTGGAAGCAAATCATGATGCTTATAAAAATAGGTTGAAAAATATTCATTCGGATATGAAGCAACAGGCGTATAAAACAACGGAAATTGTAGTTAATTTCTTGCAAGAAAAAGGAGTAACAAATGCCTGAATTAAAGAAAAAAATTAAATTCATCATTGATAGATTTTCGATGATATATGAATTTTGGCGTGATTACTGTAATTATAGGAGATGGAATTATAATAATCCTAAAGTCGTTACAAGAGCAGCACAGGAATCGAAAATGCTGCGTCAGACCCATATGATTGAAAAGGGTATGTCACTGTCAGAACCACGTAAAGGCTTCGGACAGCAAAAGATTGCAGTGCTTTTTGAAATGATGGATCAATACTTGAAAATGGGATACCCTTCCGATGGTATGCCATTTCAAGATGCAATTATTGTCTTGAATGCTTATGTTGACATGCAAAAAGGACTTGGCTATGAAAATGCTGCTATGGTGGAAAAACTGAAAACATATGATACATATCGGATTGATGGTCTTACAGCAGGCATCAAGTATGATACACGAGCAAATCTAATGAGTAATATAGACAAGCCTTTTCCAGAGTTTTTTTATAGTCGACATTCAATGCGGCAGTTTGAAAGTAAATCCCTTATCATTGAAGATGTGGAAAAAGCTATTAAAATCGCGCAAAAAGCTCCAACTGCATGTAATCGGCAAGCTAGTAAAGTTTATTTGTATAAGGATAAGGCAACAAATGATGCTCTAGGAGAATTGATTGCAGGAAATACTGGTTTTCAGCAAGAGGTACCAAATTATCTTGTTGTTACGGCAGACGTCTCTGCGTTTTATGACACGTTTGAGAGAAATCAAGTATATGTTGAAGCCGGACTGTTTTCAATGGCTCTTGTTGAGGCATTACATTATTATGGAATTGGAAGTTGTATTCTCCAAAATGGCGAATACTATAAGAAAAATAAAAAATTCAAGGAAATTTGCAAAAATATTCCGGAGAACGAGCGTATTATTTTGTTTGTTGCAACTGGATATTATAAAAATGAATTTTCCTATGCGATGTCACTACGAAAGAATGTTGAGGATGTGTTTATTGTAAAATAAGAAGGAACATTTGTTAATATGGTAGATAGAAATAAAGAACTAGCTATAAATACAGTTATACTTGGAATTGGACAGCTAATTCCTAAATTTTTGGCAATTGTGTTGTTGCCGCTGTTAACATCATACTTAACAACAGAAGAATATGGAAATTACGATCTGATTTTAAGCATTGCGAGTTTATTGATTCCGGTTGTAACCATGCAAATACAGCAAGCAGTATTTCGTTACTTGCTTGCATCGAAGATCGCTGAAAATAAAACGCTTTATGTGACAGGGTCGCTGGTTTATATTGGCATATCGTCTGTAGTATGTTATCCGATTGTGTATTTGATTTTGAGACTATTCAAAATCGAACCGTTGTCGGCAGTTTTAATTTGTTTGCTTTTTTTAAGCGAAGCTCTTTATTCACTTTTGGGGCAAATCGTTCGTGGTTTAGGATACAATGCCAAATATTCTGTAAGTGTTGTGGTTTATTCAGCGGTCAATCTTGCTGCAACAGCCGTTATGCTGATGGGATTTCATTTGGGTCTTCAAGGGGTGATTATATCTCTAACAATAGGCTATTTGAGTTCGGATCTCTATATGGTACTCGTATCTGGTATGCTTGCCTATTTTAAATTGGATGAGTTTTCCAGAAAGGCGCTTAAGGAACTGCTTGATTTTTCAATGCCTATTGTTCCTAGTTCTATTGCATTATGGGTTGTAAACCTGTCAGATCGTTTGATTATCATTAACTTTATGGGCGCGGCGGCAAATGGAATCTATGCTGTTGCCAATAAAATTCCTTCGCTATATAGTACTGCATACGGTATTTTTAATTTGGCGTGGACAGAAACAGCTTCAAAAGTTTCTGATGATGGAGATCCTGCTGAATATTACACAAAACTCTTTTCTGGTTTATTTAAGTTTTTAATTGGAGTTATGTTAGCTTTGATAGCAGTGACCCCTATTATTTTTAAAGTGCTGGTTAAAGGCGATTATGGAACTGCTTTTTTTCAGGTGCCAATATTGTACTTTGGAATATTCTTTAATAGTCTTGTTAATTTTTACAGTGGAATCTATATTGCATTAAAAAGAACAAAACAGGTAGGATATTCATCGGTTGCCGGTGCTGCAATCAATGCATTAATTAATATTTTTCTTATTGGGAAAATTGGGCTGTATGCTGCATCCATTTCAACTGCGGTATCTTTTTTGGTGATCGCGGTTTATAGAGCAGTTGATCTTAATAAGGTTATTGTAATCAAATATAATAAAAGAGAAATTGTAATTGGAATGAGTTGTTTTCTTGTAGCTGCAGTTTGTTTGAATCAGTCTAATATGCTAACAATAGCGATTTGTTTTCTTTTTGCCATTGTTTATAATATTACTCAAAATATTCAAATTATTAAAAAAATTGTGCGTAAATTTTTAAAGAAGTGACTACTGAGAAAAATGGACTACAAAATTCGTAATGTGAAATATTAACTGTTGACATAAAGTGAAAGATCAAAGAGGAATAAAATCTTGAGAGCAGAGAAATCGTATCTGATTGCAATAAAAAGGAACAGCTTGAAAAAAGTGTGAAAGTTTTTTACGGTAAAGGAGAGTGGAATCTGTTATAATCGACGTTTCCTCGGCGGATTTTTTTGTAATAGTAATACCATGCGGCGTTGGTTATGGCGTGATGCCTGTAACAATGTTGTGACCTATGAAACAGGAAATGTTGTTGTTCATGCGATTATTTGCGTTGTGGCGGTCTATATGGTATGCACAATAATAGATATGCTGCGAATTCGATTTGTGGAGGGGCCAGTTCTAAAATATTTAGAAAAGGAATTGACAATTAATGAAAGGAAATCATAATTTTGAGAGCAGAGCAGAGCAGAGCAGAGCAGAGCAGAGCAGAGCAGAGCAGAGCAGAGCGATTACCATGGCTTGATGTGCTAAAGGGCATAGGAATTATCCTTGTTGCAATAGGACATATCTATTCAAATCAAACGATATTTAATTGGCTTTATTCCTTCCATATGCCATTGTTCTTCTTGGCAGCAGGGTGGGTTTATAAAGAGAAAGCAATTATCACAGATTTAAAAAGAAGAATCCAAACTGTCGTAGTCCCATATTTCTCATTCGGCAGCTTAGTACTGATCTATTGGCAGCTAATTGAAAGACGATTCCGAGATTCTGACACGAGTTTCGCAGACTCACTGCTCGGATTATTTTCAGGGTCGTATGACAACCTTGATTTTAATGTACACCTGTGGTTTTTGCCGTGTTTCTTTGTTACAGTGGTTCTGTTCAATGTGCTGGTTAATCTGGGCGGCAAGAAAACTGCTTATATAGTTGCTGCGTTGATAAGCTTAATATATATTTTGGTTCCAATGCCAGAATTGTTCTGGGGATTTAACCGTGTTTTTAAGTACATAGGTTTTTATGCGCTGGGCGTGACCTTGGCAGGACAAATTAAAACCGGGCAAGTGGCAGAACGGAAGATCACGTCAGGTGGCATAGCAATTATTCTGCTTGTCCTAAACTTCGTTCTGGCCTATTATGGATTGACCAAGGAAATTATGTGGTTTGTAACGGCCATGTTAGGAGTAGCAGGCATAGGTTTGATTGCAATGCTAATCAACAAAAACGGTCTCCTGCAATATCTCGGACGGATTTCTTTGACAATTCTCTGCATTCATGGTCCTGTGTATCGAATTGTAGTAAAAATAGTATCCATTCCTTTGCACATGAGCACAGATGGCGTGCGAGAGAATCTTCTATTAGCGTTAATCGTTGTGGCTATAACGCTTGCTATCTGCAGTGCGGCCTATGAGGTGATTGTAAGAATCACACCGTGGATGGTTGGAAAAAGGACACAACAAAGCCTATAAGAAGCCTGTGTAGGGTTAATCTGATTTCTAATCAATAAGCCGAAGAAATCCAAAGGGCGAGCGGAAAGCCCTTTTGTACGCATAAAATCAACTATATTATATGACCGTGTGTAAATACCTGTCAAGGTAAGAACAAAAAATGCCATGTGCAAGCATGGCTGCGCTGTCCAAAGATGCTGCCTCTATGTGGCGGACGGCAGGCAACGGAGTGTGTCTAAACACCTCTGGCTAAAGCATGATTGAAACTTTGAAATAGAGAGTGTATGTTTGGCCATAAGCTATTGATATTCATAACAATTTTTGCTCTTTTTGGTGAATTCTTCTAATGTGACATCAGCAGAAATTATGGATGCGGGAGTGCAGTATAAAAGAAATAGAGCGATTTGAACCGCTCGATATAAGAATATGTATTACGGAGACAAAGGTGTACTATGCCAGAGAGATGGACGGAGATTAGGCAAATCGATGATAATATATATGCCAATAGACGCAGAAAAAAAAGAACGCAAGATGAAATTGACCTGCTGAAGAACAAACTAAAGAATTATGATGAAGAATATGATTATCTGCGCTCACATAAGCAATTCTTAGGAAAAGAGACTTATGGAAATCCTACGGTGAGAAGTGAATTGATACAAGATGGATTAAAAAGTAGTAATTCAAGAGTTAGGGAAGCAGCTCAAACATTGCAAGAGCAGGATACAGATGTAAAATGGGATAAGGATGTTAGAGAAGAGCTTATAAATATCTGTGTATACATCGATATAGGAGTTAACCAAATAAGGAACTGGAATATATCTAGTGTATTATATAAAATAGGTAAGTTTGGATACGACGAGATAGATAATCTTGAGGGTAAAGAATGACAATCAATATAATGGCGAATAAGATACACTCAAAACGTTATATAAAAAAGAAAACAAATGAGTTCTTTCATTGCAAAAATAGGGATTGGATTGATCGAATTTATCTCTTTGATGGGGGAATCTTGTTCCGTGTTTTTGACGAGGGCGTTGCTATGAATTCGTTGTGTGATACGGATGGAATATATGCCTTAGTATGTAAGTATATAGAATTTTTGTTTTTTGATACAGAAATTATTGTTCATGGGATATATGATAAAAAAAAGCTATTATATATAAACGGGGTTAGAATCTCAGAAATATGAATGAAAATCGGAAATATAAGTCTGGACGAGATATATGTATAAGTGTTTTTTTAATTGCAATAATGATATTGCGATTGGTGACTGAAAACACAGTGCTATTCGCTGGCTTTGCGTTTATAAGTTTTATTACAGCGGTATATGACATATATGTTGCCATTGAAAGAGAATTCAGCTGTTACAGAACGCGATTTTTGATTGTAAGGGGAACATTTATTGTCGGCGGGATTTTATGCACTATTCTAGTGGCGGTTGCAGTTATATTCAAATGGAATATCAATCCTTTGGTAGTTGATGAATTATCTATTCTGGCTTTATTAGCAAGTTTGCCAAAAGAGTTGCATTGTTATATCCTGGGAAATTTCATACGAGGAAGCGAGGAAAATTGATCATGAATATGTTGGATGTAAAAGATTTGCTTTGCACTTATAGGGGCGAGTTAATTGATTTGTGCTTATATTTTTATAATAGCGTGAAGGCCGAATCATATGAACAACAAGTTGAGTGTTTTCAAGTATTATGTGAGGAATATGGTTCTATAAAGTCAAATGAAACAGTGTTTTTGGAAAATACAATCTCCAAAAGGGAATTGGATATTCTTACTGATCAATATGGTGAATATGTTAATCAAGTACTAAATAGCCTGCTGAAAAAGTCTTATAATGAAGGATATAGCAGTCATCAGTTTTATCATAATCTTTGGGCGGCATTTATTAATGGTGGAATTGTTACAGAAGAGAAAGAATATGCGTTCGCTATTTACTATATAATCATCGATAAAAAAATCCCGTATTTTGTTTTGGAACAGGGACTGCGAATGGATGACCAAATGTTTGACAATTACATGCTTGCGAGTCAAGACGTTGTTGCTAAGCTTCGGTTTATTTTAAATCATAGTTTTACACAAAAGACGGAAGAAGCATCATTAATTGTTCAAGAACTAACTAAACTCGACACTTTTGAGGAACAGGTTATTGCAATGGTTGCAATCCTTTCAACAATGCGTGATGACCAGAAAAGATTGAAGAAATTCCTTGATAGAATAATGGACGGTCAATAAAGAGGGATGAATCAATGGAAATAGAAAAGAGAATGGTTCTGAAACCGCATGGAAGTATGCTAGCAATACAGAACGATGCCATTCCCGGAAATCGAAGTACAATAAAAGACACGTTAGTAAATTTAAAAGATAATCTATCCGATATAAGAAAAAAGAATCCGCTTATCAAAAGTAAAGGAGGGATACCATTACTTTATGATAAAAGTGAACATACAGTATATGTAGATGCAACCGACTCACATTCACTTATTATTGGGTCGACAGGATCTAAAAAGACTAGATTGGTTGTTCTTCCATTAATCCATATGCTTAGCTATGCAGAAGAATCAATGATTATTTCTGATCCGAAAGCCGAAATTTATAACCGGACGGCTGCTATGCTTAAGCAAAGTGGGTACAGGGTCACGGTACTAAATTTTCGTAATCCTTCTTTGGGCGAGAGTTGGAACCCTCTTGCCATCCCCTATGAGTTATACAAGAGCGGTAAAAGAGATAGAGCTTACGAGTTTATTAATGATATCGCAGCAAATCTGATGTGTTCTGAACTCAGCCATCAAGATGTTTTTTGGGAGTATTCTGCTTCAGATTTGTTGTTTGGCTTGATTTTACTTGCTTTCAAACAGAGTAAAAAAGAACAGGTATCATTTGAAGACGTTCTTAATCTTAGAGCAGATATGTTTCAAGATGGCAACCCCAATATATGCATGTGGGAAAAAGCAAAGAGAGACATACTCATTCATCATAGTTTAATTGGAACAATTGAGGCACCAAATAATACAAGAACATCGATTCTTTCTACATTTGACCAAAAAATGCGTATTTTTGCTTTTCAGGAAAATCTAACAGATATGCTGAAACAAAATACTATTTCAGTTGATAGATTGGGATTTGAAAAAAGTGCGGTTTTTCTCATTATGCCAGATGAAAAGACTACATACCATAGGCTTATTTCATTATTTGTGAAACAATGTTATGAACGATTGATTTACTTAGCTCAAAATTCTGAACAGGCAACATTTAGAATACGGATTAACTATATTCTGGATGAATTTTCAACTTTACCAACCATTAGTGATTTTCCTGCGATGATAACAGCAGCTAGAAGTAGAAATATCCGCTTCTTTTTGTTTGTCCAAAGCCAAAAACAGCTAGAAAAGCGTTATCAAGTTGAGGCTGAGACAATCGAATCTAATTGTAATAATTGGATATTTCTTACAAGCCGTGAATTGAGCCTTTTAAAGTCCATTAGCGCACTTGCCGGCCAGACGGCAGAGGGGAAACCATTAATTTCTGTATTTGCCCTACAGCACCTAGACAAAGAAAAAGGTGAAGCGCTGGTTTTCAGTGGTCGGCAGTTTCCTTATATCACAGATTTAGTAGATATAAGTGAAATTGATCATGACAGATATGAAATTTTAGAAATGAGCAAAAGAACGAAAGTTCAGGAAAAAACGTTTGATAGAGACACCGGTGTTACTGGGGTATCAGAGGAAGAAGATATTCAAAAAGAAATTGAACGCAAATTTGATGAACTTTTCGATTGATTTGTTGCACTCTATCACAAAGGCGTTGTAACCATTAAGGACAGCTTCAAGAAAATGTCAGAAAAATCTCACCATAAGGCTGACTTGTTCTCTGATCTGTGATATACTGGGGCAAAGAGATGCGCCCTGACTCTGGGGCCACGGGAGACCGTGGCTCTCAGTCTATTTCTTCATTTTCATCATCGTCCTTCGGTCCGCTCCACCCTATGTATACCTTTTTGACATTTTCAAAATTATTCCAGTCCAACCGTTGACCGCAGCGGTCGCAGAAACTTTGATACTCACGCTCCATTGTGATCTTGCACCGTGGGCAGAGAGGATATGAGCACCGGTCCCGGAAGATGTGTATTTCGGCAACAGTCATAGGAATGCGGTAGGTAGGCGACAAAAGCAAATCAAGGATAACCTCGGATGCCTTTCGGCGGGGTGGCTTATCCATAGCCTCCCATTCGTCATCTGTATACTCGAAACCAGCAATATATTTCATGTGATTTACACCTCCGAGAACATAATAGGTGGAAAACACATGAGAGTAAAATAAGGCTGTGGGAAGATTTTTCACAAGACTGGGAGAAGATTCTCACAGCCTGCGCTGCTCGAAACTTTGCACACCTCTTCGTGGTGAGCAGCAGGCAACACAGTGATGTGGCTAAGAATGCAGAGAACGGAAATAGTTAGATAGTAAATTGATGGATTGCATAAATGGGAGACAATGTATGTGTAGCAATGTTGCTTCGGCGGAGAATGATAACAGAGTAGATTCGACAAATGAAGAAACGAGGTTGCCGGTTGAACAAAAATCAAGCGAATTAACCGATTTGGTAAAAAAGATGACAAATGCTAATGAAATCAACGATGCTGAGTCTGGAAACATACTAAGCAACTATATCTATTTGTCAAATTTGGTCCGAAGTGATTTGTTAGAAATAGATGAGAGACTTTCCGGTTTACATCAGCTTGATATTTCTACGCCGGCTGATGAAGATTATTTACACAAGAAAATCCGATATTTTTATGATCTGAATGCCAAGGCAAAAGATGAAATAATTGCATTTTTCACAAAAAGAATTATACCATTTGTTTTGGAATATCAAAAATTCAAGTTTGAAGATCGCACGTCAGATCAACTTACAATGTTGATTGTTAAGACAAGATATGACTATGCATTCTTTCGTCAGTATTACGACATGAATTATGATTTTTCCACTGAGGCAAAAGTTCGATTCATGCCGGGAGTAACAATTCAAAATATGTCGGATACTGTTAAGTATTACATAGAATTGCATAAAAATAATCCGATTGAATACAGAAACAAAATCAATAATCTTGTTACAAAAAAGAATTGTTTGGGTGCTATCCTTGAAAAGTCAAAAGTTACATATCATTTACAACATCGTGTGGAAATCTTCCAAACACTGATTGAGCTGTACACCGCAAAAAAATACCAAGCATTTATTATTTTGGCAGCTATTCAAATGGAAGGCGTTTTTTATGACTGTTGTGTAGTTTTAAATGAAAAAAGAATAGAACTAGTAAAGAGAATTTCGGAACATTAGTTGAGAAAGCAAATACAGTATTTGCGCAAAATGAACGCATGAAACAAGCTGTTTATCCGTATTACGCTTTTGAAGTGCCAGATTTAAGGAATGAAATTGCACACAAAGGGTTTAGTTCAGCTAGTGATTTGTATTCTGAAGCTAACGAATTGATTCTTGACTTACATACGGTAGTTACTTGGTGCTATAATATGGAACGGGATAAGTATTATCCTGCATATGCTGCTTATAAGGAAAATATTGAAAAAGACGGGTCGGACTTTATTAATGGGGTTATTGCAATGTTGTTTTCTTCTTATCAATGTTCTGATAGTGAAAGTGTTGAAGTTTTAGCCGCACCTGAAAAATATAGCGCAGAATTGGATTTTTACAAATCGCTTGCGGAGACAGAAAACAGCATTACCATAAAAGAAAAAGTAAAAAGAATATCAGATGTAGTGAAGAGCGAATCTTTTTGGAATAAGATACTCCAACAGATAAAAATGTTTAATCAGAACGAGTATATACAAGGCACAAAATATAATTTCGTCGATTTTGCTATACACCTACGAAATGCTGTTATCCCAGTTTTGACAAAAGATTCACCTGAAAAATTAGCCTGCCAAGAGGTATCTAAAGAGCTGAAAAGATTTACAAGTTGATATGTTTTGCGACTTTAAATAGGTAAAAGTATTGCATGAATTATTAATCAAGAGGTCATCACCATGTCCAGAACCAAAGGAAGCAAGAACCGCCCCAAATCCGATATTACATCCCCAATTACTGAAAAACAAACCCAAATCACAACCCTCAACGATGAAATCGCTTCAATCACCGCCAACATCAACGACCTAAAGGCCACCCTAAAAACCAAGAAATCTGAACTGAAGTCCGCCGAGAAAGAAGTAGCCAAACTCGAAGCAAAGAAAGCCAAAGCGGATCAGAAAGCAGCTGAAGAAGCGAAAAAGTCGGAAGCCGAGGCTGTGGTTAAGAAACTGCTGGCCGGTGGTATGAGTGCTGATGAGATTCTTGAGAAGTTGAAGTGATTCTATTAGCCGTGTGAACTTCAGAAGTTCGCACGGTTATTTTTAGAGGTGGCAGTTAGTCAAAGTTAATCGCGCTTCATAAAAATAGCCCCACCGTGGAGTGGGGGCAATCGATCAGTCATTGTCCTCTGCTCGTATTCGGAGCAGCTCGGTTTTCTCGTTTTCCGTTGCCGGCCGCACGGCAGACTTCTCTCCAAACATTACCGCACCGCAGTCCGGGCAGCGGTCAGGAAGTGACTGACTTTCAAAGCAGTAATGGCAGGCATCGCAATAATAAAAGTTCAATCCATCGTCACCTCGCCTTCGTGTTTTGTATCATAAGAGTGTGTTCTATGTTACTAAGTTGTGAGATATATTTCTTACTATGCTTTGAGACTTCTTAGATTTCTGAGACTTTTTATAAAAGAGAAGTCACATATAATGGGCATCACATCATGTGATTTATTTTTGCCTTGAATTTTATCAGCATCATGTCGGCAATGCACTGGCCGATCTCAAGCAAGGATGCTTTTGAGATATCCCAGAAGTTTTCTTTCTGGAGCTGTTCCTCGACCAAAGATTTCATTCTCAGAAGCGGTTCCTGAAAATCTTCTGGCTCGACCCAAGAGATACAGGTGGGGTCGATGTGAGAGTCAGGAATCCCGATATTGCCGTGGTCATCATATTCCAGCAGCTTGTTTTCTTTTGCTGCCTGCGCATAGCCTTTGGCGTTGTCATCCAGAAGAAGATATGCAAAATAGTGAGAGAGTGCATATTCGTCAATGGAATATTCTTCGTGGAAAAGTACCTCTTTGAGCATTTCAGCGAGGAAGTCTGAAATGGAATACCAGTTTGCTGGATGCCAATTCATTTGATGCGTCGGATAAAAGTGGTATCGCACGGTGTTGGCAATGGCCTGCGCGATGAACTCCTGCCAGAACCAGTAGCCTTCCTGAATGATGCGTTCATCGGAAAGCCCCAATGTGGGGATGCCGCTGTCAACATTAAAGTTATGGCTGTCATCGACAAGTCCAGGCTCGGAATATCTGGTCAGATTGGGCTGCTGAGAGGAAATCGCATAAAAGTGTCCAAGCTCATGCCAGTAAGCATTACAGAATTCCAGCCGCTGATTAGATTCGATGTCGGTCTGGTTGATGATGATCGCTCCACCATGACTGCCATACAGATACTCGCCGATTTCGATTTCAGGGCATTCAGTGTGTTTGCTGTCGAGTTCACGCACCAGTTGTTTTCTGATTTTTGCAAAATTGCGGGAGTTCACAATATAAACGGGCGGATAAGGAACATCGATCGGAGGCATGACAGATTTGAAATCATCGAGTGTGCCGGGAATCCACTGTTTGAGCTGGGCTTTCGTAGGCATATATTCCGCTTTCCTTGTTTATTTTTCTCTATTATACCGCAATAGGGGAGAAGGCTCAACCGCATGGATGTATCATTTAGATACATTTGGTGTTGCATTAAAGCAGGCCGTACTTTTCTTTGAAAGCACGGACATCAGCGGCTTTGACTTCTTCCAGAACAGGAAGATCGTCGTCATCGGGGAGATCCAATTCACTCACTTTTCCTAGAACCTTGCCAACGATGGTAACATGGTCGTCTTCGAATTTATCGCCATAAGGCAGAGCTTTGTTGAGAGAATAGAGCTTGTGTCCCAACATTTGCTTAATGACCGCACCATCTGCTGTCGAGCAAATAACAATGTCGCCGTCTTCGGCTGTCTGCGTGTACTGGACATACACCAAGTCACCGCTGTGATACTGAGGCTCCATAATGAAAAACCGCTGTTCCGTGGAGAGCAGCGGTAAGAGTAGACCGAGATACCGTAAAAAGTATCTCGGTCTTTTTTTATTCAGTTATGATCACATCAGAATTTGTCTTTCCGGGAATGAATCCATACCGATCCTCAGATGTGCCGGTAAAATGGATATGATTGATTCCACTGTAATCCAAGTGAGGTGGAGTGTTTTCAATTATAATTTTCTGATATCCGTCCTGGTGAGACAAGAGATATTTGAATAGGCTGGTTTTCATATTGTCCGAGGCAGCATCATTGACCTCCTTCAAAGACATAATCGGTGAGTCGATGATAAGAAATCCAGGAGAGTAAGCACATTTATCGCTGGATAGATAATCATGGATGGTCAGTAATAAGAGGGTATTCATGAATGTACGGAAGCCTTGACCAAAGGACTTCTTGGGATGTCCGTTAACGACGAGATCGTATTTTTTTAAATCAAAGTAAACCGAACCGTATCCATCGAAGTGACATTCCTTAAATATATGATCCAGCATGATATCCAAATCGTGCTGGATATTTCCAGCCAGATGATTTCTTGGATCAAAAGAAACGGTCTCTTTTGCAATTGGAACTTGGTAAAACTCCAAAGATCGAACCATATTCTGCTTGTAACGATCAAGCATGACCGCTTCACTGTCAACCTCAATAGCTGCGCGATAATGCTCCAAAGAACGTCTGAGCGACTCTACTTTTGGACGAAGTTCCTCAGAAATTGAATCATCAATTTTCTTGCGATCTTCTTTCAACTTAAATAACTTTTCGTGTAAATCATGGCTTTCTTTAATAACATCTGCATCGGCAGCAGAGAGATCTTTTTGTTGAGAAATTATTTTATTCAATTCAATCTGCGCCGCATGTATATAAATTGGGTGTTCATGTTTCTGTGTAGGAGCGCCGCAGAACGGACAAATGTCTGGAGGAACACATTGGTTCTCATTGATTTCTCCCTCCACGATAAAAGTCAACCGCTTTATGTCAGACGCATATTGGCTGTTTAACTCGGTATAACGATTGTGTAGGAGACTGCACTCTGTGAGCTGTTTATTTACTGTATAAATATCTTTCAAAAGTGATTGACTTTCATCTAAAGCAGATTTGATTTGCTCTTCAGTAGCAGCAACAAGACCAGTCAAATTTTGAATCTTTGCTTGAATAGCAGCAGTTTCCTCTGGTAGCTGTTTTTTGCGTTCTGTCAACTCAGCCTGTTGTGTATGAAGTTCAGCCATTTGATGTCGAATGAATTCGATAACAGCCTGTCGCCGAGCTTCTTTAATCTGTTTGGTTTCTTTTGGATCCTCCTCTGAAAAATTATTACCGGTTATCAAGAAGAGAAGAGCAGATAGCGCAGCTGGCCACTGGACCTTTTGCTCTGGCAATAAAATGGACGACATTTTCTGGATAGGAGTTTGCTCTGCAATACATAAATACAGAAAAGTACGAATGGTCAGTCGTTGCCTGTCAAATCGAGAGTTTCTGATAATCATGCACTCATCATCGATTCCGATGAGAGGAAGGAGGGCAGGAGCAATAGGATTCTTAGCATTTTTAGCGCAGGAGTAATCACCACTGTCTATATCGTTTCTGGAAGTGGAAATGTTGATTTTACTTTCACCGATTATTCGGCGGAGTGTTACATCACCAGAGCTGGTGCTTACGACCAGAACGATTTCGGTTTTATCAGGAACTTCAATTCGGGTTTCCTCTGCACCAAGCGCATAATTGATGCAATCAGGAATCCAACTTTTTCCGGTGTTTGATGGCCCAGTTATCAAATTAAGTCCTTGTGAAAATTCTATAGAGGCAGATTCTCTGCCAGGAATATTGACAAACAAGGACTTTATGTATAACCCTTTATTCATTTTGTGACACCGCCTCTCTAATAGAAGTTATGGCCTTTTCATTGAGAAAGGCTACAATTTCAGACTCTGTTTTAGGATTCAAATACTCTAAGGCTGAGCGCGCTAGCAACTGATATTCCTTGGCATAAGAAGTATGGAAAGCGTTACAGAAGCTGATGCCCTTGAAATTGATTCTATACATCATGCCGGTTTCGACAGAAGGAAGAAAATCGGCTAATCCATCAAGAACAGCTTCCTTCACAGCCGATTTGAGCAATTCTCTCTTAGCAGTGATTTCACTGTATTTATAAGGATTATCTCCATGAAGATTGGAGGACGAGATGTCGAACTCTTTACCATACACTGCAATAAAATCAGCTGCGAGTATTTTATCTATGGACATTGGAGAGCCAATGTCTGCAGCAAGGACAAAGAGAAGATGGAGTTTCATCTCAAAAACTGTGTTAAATAATTCAGCCATTGGCATCTACCCATTGAACCTTTCCGTCATTTACGAGAAAATGACAAATTCCTTTCCTTTCCTCAATGCCGACCCAATTTGGGATTTTGAGGAGCATGGATTTGCTTAGTGTCAAGATGCTAACACGATCCATAACAGCCTTTAACCTTAAAAATCCGTTTTCATAATAGTTGTCGAGTGTATCTTCAATACCAGCATATGTCTCATCTTTTAAAGATTGAAAGGCTTCTATGCCGTAAGTTGCAAGGGAATCACGCGAAGCACGCCTAATAGTTTCTGCCGCATAGAAGTCTCTTCTCTGTTTGGAAAAGTCCTTTTGGAACCGATAAAGTTTTGGATCGGAAAGGTCGGACTGAGTTAATACATCGCATCCGAGTGCATCGGCATAGGCCGCCAACAACTCACTGATATAACGAAGCTCTTCATCGGCAACGTTATCTGGGGGAATCAGGCGTTCGGGGACTTTCATAAGTGCCAACTTCTGGTTGACCAAATCTACATCATCCATTGTGAATTTTGGGGAAGAAGCCGCAGCGCCTTGCGGCTTCTTTTTCTTGTTTGGACGAGTTAGGGCAAAAAGATAGAGTTTGGATAGATATACAGCGGGTGCAGAATTGGACACGGCAAGCAGTGACGCCTTTGCTTTCTTTGCGATACTGGAATCATTTTGCAGTAATGATGTCTGAGCATCGACTAAATCGGCCATAAGAATTGGCTTGATCAGAGGAATGATGCGGTCAGTAAAGTACTGCTCGGCAGAATCTTGCTCAGAATACAGCTTAACAGAACTCGAACAAGGTCCTCGTCAGACATAGATTCGGCCAGTGCGACTTTTAGGTTTCTTGTATAGGTGGCAAAACATAGTGTGTCCAACTGCAATATCCCCCTCCGTTGTTTTTGGAAAAATGTGAACCTGATGTGAACTTACCGTGTACCTGCGTGGAACTTAAAATCAGGACGTTTTTGGTATCCTTGGATTGTAGCAAGGAACCGATACCAAATCGGTTAGCTCAATTATAGCAGTTGACATGATGTTTAACAATGTATCAGTCGAAATTTTGTCTAAAAAGATGCAAAACATCAAAAAGAGTTGGCGAGAAGGTAGAAAAAGGGGAGAAAGGTGGAAAAACAGCCGGATTTTCGCCACTGTAAGAGCGTATGTGGGTGAGATTTTGGGACGGTTAGTGTCCTCGAATGATGGCAGCAAAACTGATATCCTAGGTTCATCAAAGAAAAGTTTTCCGGGTGGTTATAAACCGCCCTCGAAAATCTGGCAAGGTAGAAAGGAGGCAACGAGATGAGTTGGGGAAGAGGTCCTTAGAGTAAGGTACATATGTGAGAGGCAAACCAGCCGATGCCAGTGGATGACAAGCCAGTCATCCCAAAAGAAGCTGGACGAAAAACAAAATAACTGAGCCCAAAATTGAAAGCGCAGAAGGCGAAGGATGTTTTCATACGGAAGATACAAAGGTGGACAACCACCAGAGTATCCCCGTAGAGACCACCCTCACTTCGCCATGCAATCAAGACAGGCTCTATGGACGGATTGGGTAAACAGGTCTCTACCCAGTCCGTTTTTTCTTCGGAATCTCCTTCGCCGCGCTTAAGCGAAAAAAGGAGATTTCATTATGACAATCACTTGCAAAACGAGTTACAAGGAACTGAAGGCATTGGTAGGTAATACCCGGAAACTGGACAAGCTCCCGACGGCAAAAGCCCTGCGGGAATCCGAAGAAGAAATCGTCTTTGACGGAGAGGCGGCCGGTGCGCATTTCACCATTTATCAGAACGGACTGTTTATTTACAGTCGCGGTGGACACGCCACTGTTTATGCCGTTGACCGCTGTGGTGAGATCGAATACCCGTGTGTGTACGCCGATGAAGGCGGTGTGAATGTTACGGCTGGCTGCAAACACCGGGTCAAGACTGACCGTGACGGACAGAAGCACCTCATCATGATCGTGCCGGAAACGGAGTACATGGACAATCCGTGGGTAATGCCTCTGGATGTTGTCGGCAGCCATCGGCTTGATCATAACTCGGACAGTCGTGAAGAGAGCCATAGCGATTTCAGCCTGAACAACGATGGTACAGACTGGGAAAGCAAGGCAATCACGCCGGATTTTACGGATGTGCAGGAGGCAGAGGAACAGGAAGAGAAACTTTGCAGAAAGCTGGAAGAGGCAAAGAAGAAGCTGACGGACAAGCAGAGAGAGGTGATCCAGCACGCCTTCTATGAAGACCCGAACCAGACGCAGGCAGAGATGGCAAAGAAAATGAACTGTTCCCAGCCTATGGTCCATAAGCATCTGGATGCGGCACTCAGAAATCTTCGTAAGGATATGGGGTTATAACTCCAGCTCCAAATCTGACTAAGGGGGCGAAAAGCCCCCAGAAAGGAGCGCACACAAATGAAAAAAGTATATATCTGCTCGCCGTATCGGCCGATTGGACAGAATCCGGAGGCTGAGCGAAAGCGGAATGTAGAAAAAGCACAGACAGCCTGCAGGCTTGCAATCGATGCCGGGTATCTGCCGCTTGCACCACACCTTTATTTTACACAGATGCTCAATGATGACCAGCTGTTCGAGCGTTTTCTCGGTATGGCTTACGGCAGCCTGTGGCTGGATGAGGCAGATGAGATGTGGGTGATCGGTACGGAGCTTTCGGAGGGGATGAAGCAGGAGCTGGAATATGCCCGGAAGAAAAATATCCCGGTCACGATGAAAAAAGCCTGATGCAGATGGTTATAAAAGCACCTGAAAATCTGGCTATGTGAAAGGGGCGGCAAGGCCCCGGAAAACAAATAAAGGAGATAAAAATATGTATAAGAACGAGTATGAAGTGAAGATGCAGGCAATGGAGCTCATGAGTGCGGCCGTTGGTGATGTGGTGTGTGCCATGGAGGCAATCGATAAGTTCGCTGAGGCGTTTGGCCTTTGCGAAGACCAGGAAGCAGAGCGCGAAAAGGATCTGAAGATTCTGATCGATGCGGTGTGCGAACAGGAACCGGGCATCCCAAAGTGTACGGTAGACCGCGTCATCCGTACTGCTTTTGACCTGCTGGAGGAGGATGAAGAAGAGGAGAATGAGGATGATGAGTAAGGAACTGCTTTTGAAGCTGGCTGCTGACTATACCGTTCTGGCAGAGGATCTGAAGAAGCTGGCGGGAGAGGAAGCCCCGGCGGAAAGCAAGAAAGAAGAAAAAGTCGATGTGCCTTTCGAGGTTGAGGAAAAGAAAGAACCTCCGAAGCAGGAAAAGAGACCGGAGAAGAAGTACACGATGGCAGATGTCCGTAAGAAGCTCTCCAGCCTTTCCTCCGGCGGCAAGACTGCCGAGGTGCGTGAACTTCTGGTCAAGCATGGAGCAAACCGCCTTTCTGAGATCAAGCCGGAGGACTATGCCGTGTTGATGGAGGAGGCAGAGAATCTGTGAGTGCGCATTCTGAAAAAGGACCATCCAGCTCGGAACGTTGGATAAACTGTACACCGAGTGCAAAGCTCTGTGCTGATATGCCGGATGTATCGACCAGCTTTGCACAGGAGGGCACCGATGCCCATGAGGTGTGCGAGTATGGGCTGAAGAAGGCTCTGGGGCAGAAGATGGCCTGCCCGGTGGAGAACCTTACTTATTATAATCCGGAAATGCAGGAGTGTGCAGACAGATACCGGGATTATGTCATGGAACTGGTGGAAGAAGCAAGGCAGCGGACAAAGGATGTGGTTGTGCTGGTGGAGCAGAAGATCCAGTACGAACGCTTTGTCAAAGGCGGCTTCGGCACAGCAGACTGCATCATCATCGCAGATGGTGTCCTGAATGTAGTCGATTTTAAGTACGGTCTTGGCGTGGAGGTTTCTGCAATCGGGAATACACAGATGCGCATTTACGCATTGGGCGCATTGGAAATCTTCGACCCACTGTATGACATTGACACGGTGCAGATGACCATCTACCAGCCACGGAAGGCAAATATCTCTGTGGATTCCATTTCCCGCGATGACCTGTATGACTGGGCGGAGCATGTACTGAAGCCGGCTGCGCTGGAGGCGGACGAGGGCAATGGCGAGTTCCATGCCGGCCACTGGTGCCGCTTCTGTAAAGCACGCCACATCTGCCGGGAACGGGCAAAGAAGAATCTGGAGCTGGCTGCCTATGAGTTTGCCGCGCCGCCTCTTCTTTCGGATGAGGAGATCGTGGAGATTCTGGAGAAAGTGGACAGTCTCCTGCGCTGGGCAAACGACGTGAAAGGGTACGCCCTGCAGGAAGCAGTCGCCGGTAAGAAGTGGGACGGCTATAAGCTGGTGGAAGGACGTTCCATCAGAAAGTATAAGAACGAAAAGGCAGTTGCAGAGGCAGCACTGGCAGCAGGATACGACCCTTATGAGCAGCGGGTGCTGGGCGTGACCGAGATGCAAAAGTTGATGGGCAGAAAGAAATTTGAAGAAATTCTGGGGGCAATGGTTACAAAACCCCAGGGCAAACCTGTCTTAGTGTCAAGGGATGATAAGCGTCCTGAGATGAATACGATAAACGATGATTTTAAGGAGGAAAAATAATCATGGCAAACAAAATGACAAATCCGATGAAGGTGATCACTGCTCCGAAGACCCGCTGGAGTTATGCAAATGTGTGGGAGCCGAAGAGCATCAACGGCGGCACGGCGAAATACTCCGTGTGCCTGCTGATCCCGAAAGAGGATACGGTGACGGTCGAGAAGATCAAGAAGGCAATCGAAGCCGCCTACAAGGAAGACGAGGCAAAGCTGAAGGGTAATGGCAAGAGCGTACCTCCGCTGGCTGCTCTGAAAACTCCGCTGCGTGATGGCGATGTGGAGAAGCCGGATGATGAATCCTACGCAGGGCATTACTTCCTGAACGCCAACAACACGACTGCTCCGGGCATCGTGGATGCTGACCGCCAGCCGATCCTGCAGCGTTCCGAGGTGTATTCCGGTGTGTATGGCCGTGCATCCATCTCGTTCTATGCGTTCAACAGCTCTGGCAACAAGGGCATCGCGTGTTCGCTGAACAACCTGCAGAAGATTGCCGACGGTGAGCATCCGGGCGGCAAGGTAAGTGCAGAGGATGACTTTGCAACGGAAGAGGACGACGATTTCCTCAGCTGATGATGGGAGGGGCGGTTCGCTGCCCCTCTCTTTTACTCCCACCCCCGGCGGTGGGAGGTACATAACAAAACAACGACAGGAGGAAGAAAGATGCCACATGTATTGGAAATCAAGGGTGGTGAGCTGCTCACCCCATTTAATGTGTTTGATGTGATGGATGCGGTCGAGGATTATATGGGAACCGACATCCGGCAGTATCTGGAGGAGTATCTGGAAGGTGTGGAGAGCGATGCAGAGGAGATTTCGGATGATGAGATCACCGACCACTACAAGCAGGTGCTTCTGAACATCCGGGATGAAACCGAGGAGGCGCTCAGGCTGATAGAAAAGCCCCGGATGGACCGGAAAGCGATCCGGGAAACACTGAACCTTATTGTAAAAATGATCGGAAGGGAGAAATAAGATGAAAGCAGGAAGAAATTTGCAGGAAGTGCTGATGGAACTTCAGCGGCAGAACCAGGCAAAGAAAGACTATATCGCCCCGGCGCAGAGCATGAAGCTGGAAAAGGATGGACGGACTTTCCAGATGGGAGGGCAGGCCCATTTTGCAACTACGCAGCTGTTCCATCGTCAGCTGGCATCCACGCTGGCAATCCCGGCAAAGTATTATGACCTGATGCAGAAAGAAAAGCCGGAACTGCTGGCAGAGAATGTGAACGCCTGGCTGGATACCAGACAGAGTAATTACATGATCCGGTCGATGGATTACGGCACTGGCCCGGTGGCGAGAGCACTTCTCTCGGAAAGATACAGGAGGATCGACAACATGGAGATCGCCTCTGCGGTGCTGCCGCTGTTTGCAGGAAATGATGGATACAGTGTAGAGAGCTGTGAGGTGACGGAGAACAGACTGTATCTGAAGATTCTGAATAAGCGGCTGGAGATGGAAGTCCGGAAAGGCGATATCGTACAGGCTGGTGTCATGATCTCCAATTCCGAAGTCGGTCTTGGTGCAGTGTCCGTACAGCCGCTGGTGTACCGTTTGGTCTGCACAAACGGCCTTATTATTAACGACTTCGGGGAGCGCAGAAACCATGTCGGACGTCAAGCAAAGATGGCAGAGGACTTTACGCTGTACTCGGACGAAACCATAGAGGAAGAGGACAAAGCCTTTATGCTGAAATTACGCGACACCACAATGGCAGCCATCGAGGAGAGTCGTTTTGCACAGGTAGTCGATAAGCTGAAGGAAGCGGCCGGTATCCCGATCAAGGGCAATGTGCAGGAGGTCGTGGAACTGACCGGCAGGGAGTTTGGTATCACGCAGGACGAGCAGAACGGTATCTTCAAGTATCTGGTGGAGGGCGGAGACCTTTCCCTTTATGGACTGACCAATGCGGTCACCCGTGCTTCTCAGGATGTGGAGTCCTATGACCGTGCGACCACTCTGGAAGGCATCGGCTGGCAGATCATGCAAAGGAGAGAACTGTATGTATAAAAAGAAGCAGGAGAAGGACCAGAAGAAAAAGAAGCAGACACCGAAAAAACAGTATACTGACCAGCGAAAGAGCATCAGCAGGATGATGCACAGACGGACCGGGTAAGGAGGTGGATATGAAGGAATTACACATTGATATAGAAACGTATTCCTCTGCTGATCTTGCCAAGTGCGGCGTCTATAAATACACAGAATCCCCGGATTTTGAGATCCTGCTGTTTGGCTATTCATGTGACGGCGGTGAGGTCAAGGTCGCGGATCTGGCGTGTGGAGAGAAGCTGCCAAAAGAGATATTGGCTGCGCTGGAGGATGAGAGCGTGACGAAGCTGGCACACAATGCCTCATTCGAGCGTGTCTGCCTGTCCCGGTATCTGGGGTATCCGACCGGGGAGTACCTGAAACCGGAGGAATGGAAGTGTACGATGGTCTGGTCGGCATATATGGGACTGCCACTGTCTCTGGCCGGAGTCGGTGCTGTGCTGGGAGTGGATAAGCAGAAGACGGGAGAAGGCAAAGACCTGATCCGTTATTTCTGCGTACCCTGTGCACCGACAAAGACCAATGGCGGCCGTACAAGGAATCTTCCATCCGCTGCACCGGATAAGTGGGATATCTTCAAAAAATATAATGTGCGGGATGTCGAAGTCGAGATGCAAATCCAGCAGAAACTGGAGCGTTTCCCTGTGCCAGATTCCGTATGGGAGGAATACGCTATCGATCAGGAGATCAACGACCGGGGCGTAAGGATTGACGGTGTGTTGGTGCAGAACGCCATTGCAATGGATACCGAGATCAAGGAAGAACTGAAAACAAAGATGCAGGCGCTGACTGCACTGGAGAATCCGAATTCCGTATCCCAGCTGTCCGGGTGGCTTGCTGATAACGGAGTGGAGACGGACAGTCTTGGAAAGAAGCAGGTCAAAGCTCTTATGGAAGAAGTGCCGGAGGAGATCCGGGAAGTACTGCGCCTGCGTCAGCAGCTGGCAAAAAGCAGTGTGAAAAAGTATCAGGCCATGAAGAACGCTGCCTGCTCGGACGGTCGGGCAAGAGGAATGTTCATGTTCTACGGAGCCAACCGTACCGGCAGATTTTCAGGCCGCCTCATTCAGATGCAAAATCTTCCTCAGAACCATCTGCCAGATCTGGCTGAAGCGAGGGCGCTGGTACGGCAGGGAAATCTGGAAGCAGTGAAAATGCTGTATGAGGATGTGCCGGATACATTGTCCCAACTCATCCGTACTGCATTCATCCCAAGAGAAGGTGCAAGGTTCTATGTGGCGGACTTTTCCGCCATCGAAGCCAGAGTGCTGTCGTGGATTGCAGGAGAAGAATGGCGTATGGAAGTCTTTGCTTCCGGTGGCGACATTTACTGTGCAACGGCTTCCCGCATGTTTGGTGTTCCGGTCGTAAAGCATGGTGAGAATGGAGAGCTGCGGCAGAAAGGGAAACAGGCGGAACTGGCCTGTGGTTACGGAGGCTCAGTCGGTGCAATGAAAGCGATGGGGGCGCTGGAGCTTGGAATGAAGGAGGAAGAACTGAAACCGCTGGTGGATTCCTGGCGGTCAGCGAATCCGAATATCGTCCGGCTCTGGGGCGAGATTGAGAGAGCGGCAATCAAGGTAATACAGAAAAAGGAGCCACAGCAGGTGAAGTGCCTGCGGTTCACGTATCAGTCGGTTTTTTTCTTTATTTATCTTCCCTCTGGCAGGAAACTGGCGTATGTGAAACCGAGACTGGGAGAAAACCAGTTCGGCGGAATTTCCATTACCTATGAAGGTGTTGGGGGTACAAAGAAATGGGAACGGCTGGAGAGCTTCGGCGGCAAGCTGACCGAGAACGTGATCCAGGCAATCAGTCGAGATATTCTTTGTTACGCTATGCGTACACTTCGCTGTTGTTCCATCGTTATGCATGTTCACGATGAGCTGATCATCGAAGCAGACCCACGGGTCAGCCTGGAAGCAATCTGTGAGCAGATGGGGCGCACTCCGCCGTGGACACCGGGACTGGTTTTGCGGGCAGATGGCTTTACTTCAGAATTTTATATGAAGGACTAAGTGGGACAAGGGAAAAAAAGGAACAAGAAAAATAGAAAAAATTAAGAGAAACAGGTTATAAAAGACCTCCGAAAATCTGGCGTGGTAGAGGGGAGTGCTCCCTTACTCTATAGATTTTCGGAGGTTATTTTATTATGTTGGAAGTTTTTGATTATCAGGGTCAGCAGGTCAGGACGGATTACAAGGATGAAGCTGTATGGTTTGTTGCAGCGGATGTGTGCCGTGTGCTGGATATCATCAACCCTACAATGACAGTGGGGCGTTTGGATGATGACGAAAAGGGTCTAAGTAGTATTGAGACCCTTGGTGGAAATCAGCAGATGGTAGTGGTGAACGAAGCCGGGCTTTATTCCCTGATTCTCACGAGCCGTAAACCGCAGGCAAAGGAATTCAAGCGTTGGGTCACGCATGATGTATTGCCGTCCATTCGCAAGCATGGTCTGTATGCAGTGGACGAGGTACTGGAGAATCCGGATCTCTTGATTAGCGCGTTGATGAATCTGAAGAAGGAGCGCGAGGAGAAAAAGCGTCTGGAACTGGAGAATGCAGTCAAGGCACAGCAGATCGCCGAGATGCAGCCGAAAGTTTCCTATTACGATATTGTCCTTGCCTGTTCGGATCTCGTTACCATTACCCAGATTGCAAAGGATTTCGGCTTGTCGGCGAAAAAGCTCAATAAGATCCTGAAGGAAAAGAGAATCCAGTTCAAGCAGGGTAAGACCTGGTTTTTGTATCAGAAGTATGCCGAACAGGGCTACACCCAGAGCAAGACTTACCTCTATAACAAGGATAACCATACTGCCATGCATACGCTCTGGACGCAGAAAGGCCGGCTGTTTATTTACGAACTTCTGAAGGCTGACGGGATTTTGCCGGTTATGGAGCGGGAGTAAGGAAATGGAAAAGAAAGCAGGAGGAAAGCGATGAGAGACTTGAATATTGCCTACGGCAACAGCTGTATGGCGAAGAAGTGGTCGAATAAGACCATCACTTTTGGGGAGCTGTGCGGCTGGCTGGAAAATACGATAAGAACCACGGAAACAGTCGAAGAATACCAGAAGATGAAGCGCGCTGAGCGTGAAGCTGCCAAGGATAAGGGCGGTTTTGTCGGCGGTCAGCTGAAGGGCGGCAGAAGAAAGAGAGAAAACGTGGTCAGTCGTTCTATGCTGACGATGGATGTGGATAGGGGTGAAAAGGGCTTCATCGAAAGCTATGAGATGCTGGCCTCGTATACCTCTGTCCTCTATACCACCCACGGACACACCCCGGAAGCACCTCGTTTCCGCATTATCATCCCGCTGACCCGCGATGTAACTCCGGACGAGTACCAGGCGATTGCCCGGTACTTCGCGGCAGAGTGGGGTATCGACCAGTTTGATGAATGTTCGTACCGTCCGCATCAGCTGATGTACTGGCCGACTACGCCATCAAATGGTGAGTATATCTGTGAAAAGGTGGAGGGCGAATGGCTTGACCCTGATGTTTTTCTCTCTTTCCACCCTAACTGGCAGGACTGTTCTCTGCTTCCGACCAGTAGTAGAGAGAGTGAGGTAAAGGAAAGCAGCGGCAAGAAGATGGAAGACCCGGAGGCGAAAGGCGGCGTAGTTGGATTGTTCTGCCGTGCCTATCCGATCCGTGAAGCCATCGACACCTTCCTTTCCAACGTCTATGAGCCGTCCGCCAACATCCCCGGACGATATTCCTACATCCCGGCGGATTCGTCTGCCGGCGTACAGATTTTTGAGGAGAAGTTTGCACACTCCTTCCATGCATCCGATCCTGCCTGCGGACATTCCCTGAATTCGTTTGATCTTGTGCGGGTACACAGGTTTGGGGACGAAGATGAGAAAAAGAGCTTCCAGGCAATGTGCGATTTTGCAATGAGTCTGGATAAGGTCAGGGTGCTGGCGGCAGAGGAGAAGAAAGCGGAAGCCGACATGGACTTCGATGACAGTGAGGACTGGAGAGAAAAGCTCCGGTATATGCCCAGAAGCAAGGTGCTGGAGAACAGTGTCTTTAACGAGGTGCTGATCCTTAATAATGACCCGGACTTCCAGAATTTTGCATTCAATGAGATGGCAAACCGTATCCAGATCACAGGAGAAGTGCCGTGGAACCGCCCGGACGATAACAAGTTCTGGCGCGATGCAGATACCGCACAGTTGAAAGCCATCCTTGATACCCGCTATACCTCATTCTCTACCCGTAACCACGATGTGAGCTTTCTGAAAGTAGCGGACGATCGCAGTTTCCACCCGGTCAGGGATTATTTAGACGGCTTTCCGTCTTGGGACGGTAAGGAGCGGGTGGACACGCTCCGCATCAAATATTTTGATGCGGACGATACCCCATATGTCCGTGCGGTGACCCGGAAGATGCTGGTGGCAGCAGTCACCCGTATCTACCATCCCGGCACGAAGTTTGATTCTGTTCCAGTATTAGATGGCAAGCAGGGAATCGGCAAATCTACGTTTTTGAAGGACTTGTGCGGTGAGGAATACTATGCCGACAACCTGAGTCTGACGGACATGAACGATAAGGCTGCCGCTGAGAAGCTGCAGGGATTCTGGATCGTTGAGATCCCGGAGCTTGCTGGTATGAAGAAGGCGGACATCGAAAAGGTGAAAGCCTTCATTACGACCACCGATGATAAGTACCGTCCTTCTTACGGACGCACCGTGGAATCCCATCCGCGACAGTGCGTAGTGATCGCAAGTGTTAACGGTGAGAGAGGGTATTTGCGTGATATTACGGGTAATAGAAGGTTTTGGGTTGTGAAGTTGAAGCAGACAGAGCAGAAGCGTAAGTGGCACTTTACACAGAAGGAGAAAGACCAGATCTGGGCAGAAGCAAAGAAATACTATGGAGAAGGGGAGAAATTGTATTTAGAGGGTGAACTGCTGGAGAGTGCAGAAATGGAGCAGAAAAAGGCGATGGAGCTGGATGAGCGCCAGGGCATCGTTGAAGATTACCTGAATATGCTCCTGCCCGAACGCTGGGAGAAGATGGACCTGTATGAGCGGAGAAGCTATATCAGCGAGAAGGATGGTCCGACTGTAGAAAAGGGAACGTTGAAGAGGGAGTATGTCAGTAATGTGGAGATCTGGAGCGAGTGCTTTGGACGCTCGCCGTCTGATATGAAACCCGTGGATTCTTATTCTATCGCCGCACTCATGACGCAGATTCCGGGCTGGGAGAGATCGAAAGACTGCAGGAAAAAGGGAATCTACGGAAAGCAGAGAGTGTACGTCAGAACAGAGGAACAGGAAAAGTAAGAAAAATAAAGGGAACAGGTGACAGGATAGCGTTAAAAGAAAACAGGTGACAAGGGAACAGGAGAACAATAGAAAGAAGAATATAGTAAGAGGGTGGGAGGGCGGTAGCTGAGTTCAAAAGGTATCAACTATATGGGACAAGAACAACTTTTTCTATATAGAGTCTTTTGGTAAAAAGAAAAAACAGAAGAGTGTGTAATACGCATATAGGGAAAATAGCTATATAGAAAAAAAGTGTGCTTGTTGTGAACCTGTTCCTTTTTGCTTCATATCAACTCCAAAAAACAGCATAAATACAAGGAAAAACAGGGAAAGGCAAAGAGAAACAGAAGCCGAAAAAAAGACAACAGGTAAGGGAAAGCGAAACAATAGGGATGGCGCGGTGCCGCGCAGGGCTGGTTTTGGGGTATAGAGGAGATTAAGAATATGAGGGAGAGAGAGGTTGAAGCGAAGCTGAAGCGGGAAGTGGAAAAGAGGGGTGGATTGTATTTTAAGTTTTTGTCTTCGGTATCTGGTGTGCCGGATCGGATTCTTTTGTTTGCTGATGGATTCCTGATATTTGTAGAGCTGAAGAAAGAGGGTGAGAAGCCAAGGAAGCTGCAGGAGGTACAAATGCGAAAAATAAGGGAATTGGGGTTCCGTGTCCGGGTCGTGGACAGCGAACAGGGAATTCAGGAATTGATGAAGGAGATAGATGGAGAAGCCGAGGGATGAGGGGGATAGAAGATTGGAAAAGTTAAAGAGGGAGAATATGCATGAGTACCAGAGGTAATGCGTGGATTTTATTGAACAGCATGAGGAGGCAGCAGTGCTTCTCGATATGGGGCTTGGCAAAACAGCGATCGCACTGACAGCGATCCTTGATCTGGTATATGACTTCTTTCTGGTGAGAAAGGTGCTGGTGGTGGCACCGCTTAGAGTAGCGAGAAATCAGTGGATCGCGGAGGTCGGAAAATGGGAGCATTTGTCGGATTTGAGGGTAAGCGTGGTTGTCGGGACCGAGCAGGAGAGGAAGATCGCGCTTATGAGAAGTGCGGATGTGTATGTGATAAACCGTGAGAATGTGGTATGGCTGGTAGAAAAAAGCGGAGCCGTCCTGGATTTTGACATGCTTGTGGTGGATGAGTTGAGTTCTTTTAAGAATTCTGACAGTAAGAGGTTCAAGGGGTTGATGAAATTAAGACCGAAGATAAAAAGAACAGTAGGTCTGACAGGAACACCTGCATCCAACGGCTTAATGGATCTCTTTGCTGAGTATAAGCTGCTGGATAAGGGAAAGCAGCTGGGAAGATTCATTACCAGATACAGAACAGACTACTTTAAGCCGGACAAGATGAACGGAGCAGTGGTCTACTCCTACAAGCCGCTCCCTTTTGCTGAGGAGGAAATCTATAAAAAGATTTCGGACATGACCATTTCCATGAAGTCTACGGATTACTTACAGATGCCGGAGAAGATCATGACGGAGTGCATGGTCACGATGGATGAAAAGGAAAAGAAAAAGTACGATGAACTGGGAAAAGAATTGGTGCTGAACATGGGAGAGGAGAATGAAGTGACTGCCGCGAATGCTGCGGCGCTCTGTGGAAAGCTCTCTCAGCTGGCGAATGGTGCAATCTACACCGATGACAAAAAGGTGCTGCCGTTCCATGAGAAAAAGCTGGATGCGCTGGAAGACCTGATCGAAGCAGCAAACGGAAAGCCTGTTCTGGTGGCGTACTGGTATCAGCACGATTTGGAACGGATACGGAAAAGGCTGGACGGGAAGAAGATCGAGTACGACAAAATCGACAGCGGAGAAAGTATCCAACGGTGGAATGCGGGTCAGCTTCCGGTCGGACTGATCCACCCGGCTTCTGCCGGCCATGGTCTGAACCTCCAAAGCGGTGGAAACTGCATCATCTGGTTTGGAATCACGTGAAGTTTAGAGCTGTACCAGCAGACCAACGGAAGATTGTGGCGACAGGAACAAAATTCTCAGACGGTGGTTATAAATCATATCATCACATCTGGCACTATAGGCGAGAGGATTCTCCGGGTGCTGAAAGGGAAAGATGCAACGCAGGAGGAGCTGATCGATGCAGTAAAAGCAAACCTTGGAGGATGAAAAGATGGCAAATGAGTATGAACCGTATGAGAATCTGGCAAATGCAATCGTTGTTCTGGCAGCAAAGGACTATCGGGTCGCGCTTCGTAAAAGGAAGCGGCATCCGGGAAGTCATGAAGCACAGTACAGGGTCAGCAAGCTGGAGGGTTTCTTCCGCTCTGAATGGTATGGCATCCTGACAGATGTGGATGGGGAGTATCTGATGGAGCGCATTCGTAAAGAAGTCGATGGATAATGGGTGGTGACAAAAGATGACAAATAAAGACAAAACGAGCCAATCCGTGCGGAATAAAAAATCGGGGGTTTGTGCGATGAGCATTATGTGGAAGTATCTGGATAAACGAGCCGCAGCAATCAAGGCGATTGGCGATTATGAAAATATGCAGTTCATCATCCAGAACACAAAAGACAGTATCGAAGTTGAGCAGGATAGAATGGTTGGCGTTGGCAGTCCAAATATGGATGGAATGCCTCATGCTCACAATCCGCAGGCAGGTGAGGAACGGATTCTGGATGGGCTTGAAAAAATCGACATCCTGAAAGAACGGTATCGTCAGGCAGTCGAGTACATGAGCTGGTTCCAGCCTGCATGGGATGGGCTGACAGAGGATGACAAGTATGTGCTGGAATGCTTCTATCAGACAGAGAACAGCGAAGTGAACTTGATCTGTGAGCATTTCGGTATTGAGCGTTCCTCTGCATACAACCGGAAAAACCGTGCTTTGGATAAGTTGGTGACCCGGCTGTATGGCAAAGAATGAGTAATATCGTGGACGACATTATTGAAAACAAGTGCTATACTAAGAACATCGAAATGGGCCTTGAGGGAAAATCCTTCAAGGCTCTTCTATTTGGGTATGGTGAGCAGGGTCGTGAAGCAAACGAGTAAAATCGTGGACGACAATGCTGACAGAAAGTGCTACACTAATACCATGAAGATAGGCCCGGAGGAAAACCGGACAGCAGAAGCCTTGGAGGGAAGATAACCCTTCAGGGCTATTTTTATGCCCAAGGAGGGGAGAAGATGGGAAGAAAGAACCGGCCAGTGCATTGCTGTCATAAGAAGCTGCCGGATGTCACGAAGATACATCCGCCTAAACGGATGGACATCTGGTATGCGCATCTGAGGGAAAATACGGGAACCTCCGTGCAGGAGGGAAGTCGCCCGGTGTTGGTCATAAGCAATGACATTGCAAACCGCTGTTCGGATGTAATCACTGTGATTCCTCTGACCAGCCAGATAAAGAAGATGGAGTTGCCAACGCACTGCATTGTCAAGAATCTTCTGGATGAGGACTCAGTTGTACTGGCAGAGCAGATCACAACGATTCCCAAAAAGAGGCTGAACAGAAAGCTGTGCAGCTGTGAGGATGAAAAGCTGATTTGCGAGAGCGAAACCGCTGTAAAAGTTCAGCTTGGATTGGAGGACAAAAAACATGAGTAAGATTATTACCTGTGAGCAGGTCAGCGATGGTCATCCCGACAAGATTTGTGACCAGATCGCAGATGCCATTGTGACTGACATCCTTCAGCATGACAAGAGCGCCCGTGTGGCAATCGAGTGCCTGCTGAAAAAGAACCAGCTCTTTATTGCCGGTGAGGTCACGACCGACTACCAGCCTAACTACCACCAGATCGTCCACGAGGTGCTTACCCGCATCGGTGCCGAGAAGTTGGGCTTTGATATGCGGGGGCTGCTTCGCATCGGTATTCTGGTGGACAACCAGTCCCCGGATATTGCACTTGGTGTGGATAAGGGCGGTGCCGGTGACCAGGGCATCATGTATGGCTACGCCACCAACGAAACGGTGGAGCAGATGCCGATTCCTTACATGGTCGCTACCAAGTTCCTGCAGCTGTTGAAAGCACACCCCAGCAGGATGTTCCGTGCAGATGCCAAGGCGCAGGTCAGCTACGATTACGACACCGGCTGCATCACCACTTTCCTCTGCTCCGTGCAGCACAGTCCGGATGTGGAGGTCAGCGATTTCCGGCACATCATCGAATCCATGATGGTGCTTGCCGCCTGCGAGTACGGTCTGGATGGGAACTTCCAGAAGCTGGTCAACCCGACCGGTCGTTTCGTGCTGGGTGGCAGTTACGCCGACTGTGGTGTGACTGGCCGGAAGCTGGCGTGCGATACCTACGGCGGCATCGGTCGCATGGGTGGTGGCACTCTGAGCGGGAAAGACCCCACCAAGGTGGACCGCTCCGCAGCATACATGGCGATGAAGATTGCCAAGGACATCGTGCAGGCAGGCTACGCAGACAAGTGCGAAGTCCAGCTGGCTTACGCCATCGGCGTAGTACAGCCGGTGGGTGTGTCGGTGGAGTGCTTCGGCACGGAGCATGAAGCACTGGATTTTATCCAAGCCTACATCAACGACAGCTACGACCTGACTCCGCAGGGTATCATCCAGCGGCTGGGTCTTCTGGATGTGGACTACAACAAGGTCAGTGCCTACGGTCACTTCGGCAAGGCTGGTCTTCCGTGGGAGGAGTAAGCCATGCCGTTCAAACCCAAGGTACCGTGCCGACATCCCGGCTGCCCGGAGCTGGTGGAACCCGGAAGGCTGTACTGTGAGAAGCACCTGCCTCTCCACCCGGAAGTAACAAGACCTGCTGCCAAGCGTGGATACAACAGACATTGGCAAAAAGTCAGCAAGGCATATTTGCAAGCGCACCCGCTGTGTGTGGAGTGCATGAAGAACGGTTGGTATGTCAGAGCTACGGTGGTGGATCACATCAAACCGCACCGTGGTGACCAGAGGCTTTTCTGGGACGAGGACAACTGGCAGGCACTCTGCAAAGAATGCCATGACCGGAAGACCCTGACGGAAGATATCAACCCGACCTACACCTATTGACCCCCACCGGGGCCGGGGTCACTTCTCTGTGGCGAAGTCACACGGAGACCGGTGCGCCCTTTTCTGTGAAAAACCGCAAAATTGATAGGCCGGGGGTCAGAGGATTAACGGCGCAAAATGAAACAGGAAAATGTACAGGCATCGGAGCTTCGGTTCCGGTGCCATTCTTTTTCCCCGAAATGAACCAAAGTGTGTGAAACTTTCGTAAACAGGGAGTTTTCGCACATTTTAGCTTGTTCCGGGAGGAGCAGGGGCGAGCGGGAATCGGCCGCCGCAACAACGATCCAACCTGGCGGGGTAGTGCCGATTTCCACTTCGCCGCTTTTCGCATGAATTATGAGATTTTTCTAAGAAACCGCCGAAGAAACGGCGAAAAATGAGAGTGAGGTGAGGATAGATGGAAGATTATACGGCTGAGATGATCAAGGACATGGCTTTTTCCTTCTGTCCTCAGTGCGGTACGGCAATCGTACCAAAGCATAAAGGCAGACCACGAAAGTTCTGCTCTCCGGAATGCCGGTCACGGTGGAACAACACCCATCCGAAACCGGAGAACTGGAAGACCGTGCGGTCAAAGATCTGTCCGGTGTGCGGCAGGGAGTTTTCCTACCGGCACCAGTATGGTCTGGAACGGAAATATTGCAGCCGTGCATGTGCAAACAAAGGACGCTGGAAGGAGGGCAATGCAAATGGAAGAGCCGCTGAACATAGAACGTGATGTGGTAAAGAACGGTGTCCGGCTGGGCTGTGTGTTTGAGGGCTATGAGTACCGCCCGGAGAGAGAAGAAGTCCGAAGCCAGCGGCTTGCCGGGTTTGAATGTGTGGAGATCGCAGAAAACACCGGGTTGTCTTTGGAACAGGTCACGGATTACTGCCGGGAACTGGGCCTGCCGGAAACGGGGAGCTGCCAGTTACAGCCACCGGATGGGTCGGGGGAACGGCGCTGTCCAGTGTGCGGACGGATTCTCGTGCAGAGAGGGAACAGTGGTCGGAGACGGTTCTGTTCTCCTGATTGCCGGGAGGAATATTACAGGCAGCATAAGTCTTTTCGGATCGCGGTCTGTAAAAACTGTGGAAGGGAGTTCCATGCCGTAGATGAAGGAAAACGGCAGCGGAAGTTCTGCAGTCTGAATTGTTACTGGGATTATAGATACGGGATGAAGGGAGTGGATGAGGATGAGTAAGATTATCGGTGTGTTTCCGATGTTCAACACCGGGGGTATCTGTGTACATGCGATTGACGATGCGGAAGATAAGGTCCTGGCATCCGTGAACGGGGAAAACCCGAAATGGTGCGAGATGGCTGAACATCCGCAGGAAGATGGAGATGAGATGGAGTCGGGCTTTTTGTTCGGCTCCTTTTTCGTGCCGTTCTCCGGGGTCATGCGCATGTGAATCTGAATTAGGAGGGCTTACATGAAAGCGACTGCTGAACTGAAGATGCTGCCGGTGTCCGTACTTAAGCCGGCCGCATACAATCCTCGGAAAAAGCTGAAGCCGGGGGACAAAGAGTACGAGAAGATCAAGAACTCCATCACGGAGTTCGGGTTCGTAGATCCTTTGGTGGTCAATGCCGATATGACAATCATCGGCGGCCACCAGAGATTGACTGTAGCGATGGAGCTGGGCTATACCGAAGTGCCTTGTGCGGTGGTGGACATCGACAAAACCAGGGAAAAAGCCCTGAACATCGCACTCAACAAGATCACAGGTGCATGGGATGATTCCCTGCTGGCCGACCTTCTGAAAGACATCGAAGATTCCAACTTTGATCTTGGCAAGACCGGCTTTGAGCCGCCGGCGATTGAGACGCTGTTCAACAAAGTCCACAGCAAAGAGGTCAAGGAAGATGACTTCGATGTGGAATCCGAGCTGAAGCAGCCATGCTTCTCCAAAGAGGGTGACCCCTGGCATCTGGGAAAGCACATCGTTCTGTGCGGTGATTCCACCAATGCAGAATGCTACGGCACCCTGATGGACGGAACCAAGGCAAATCTGGTCCTTTCCGATCCCCCTTATAACATGGATGTGGAAGAGACTGCTGGTAAGATCATGAATGACAACATGGGGGATTCGGAATTCTACCAGTTCCTTTTGGCAGCGTTCCAGCAGATGCACGGTCATCTGGCGGATGACGGCTCCATCTACATCTTCCATGCAGATACGGAAGGGCTGAACTTTAGAAAAGCATTCAAGGGTGCCGGGTTCTACCTGTCCGGGTGCTGTATCTGGAAGAAGAATGCGCTGGTGCTGGGCCGCAGTCCTTACCAGTGGCAGCACGAACCGTGTCTTTACGGCTGGAAGCAGAAGGGGAAGCACCAGTGGTATTCCGACCGGAAGCAGACGACCATATGGGAGTATGACCGGCCGAAGTCCAACAAGGACCATCCGACCATGAAGCCCATCGGTTTGATGAGCTATCCGATTCGCAATTCCACTATGACCAACGGCATCGTGCTTGATCCGTTCCTCGGCAGTGGCACGACACTGATCGCCTGCGAAGAGACCGACCGTGTGTGCCGGGGCATCGAGCTAGACCCGAAGTTCTTGGATGTGATCGTGAAGCGGTACATCGAACACAGCGATGGTCACTACGATGATGTGTTTGTTGTCCGTGACGGCCAGAAGCTGAAGTTCGAGGAAGTGGCAACCTTCGAGCCGGAAAGCGAGAATGCCGATGCCTGATGTGAAATGTGTCCTCATCCACGACAACTTCCAGAACTTCAAGTCCTATAACATCCCCAAGGCGCAGCTGGTGATCGCAGATATTCCGTACAACATCGGTACAGATTTCTATGCCAGCCAGCCGGATTGGTATGTGGATGGCGACAACAAAAACGGGGAGAGCAGCAAGGCGAGGAAGGCGGCGTTCAATACCGACTTCACCTTCAACATTGCAGAGTATTTCCACTTCTGCAACCGACTGCTGAAGAAAGAACCCGACACAGGAGAGAAGGATGCACCGTGCATGATCGTGTTCTGCGCGTTCCAGCAGATCCCGAAGGTGATCACAGAAGCTGAAAAATACGGCTTCAAGAATTATATCCCTCTGGTGTTCTGCAAGAACTACAGTCCGCAGGTGCTCAAAGCCAACATGAAGATCGTGGGTGCAACGGAGTATGCTCTGGTTCTGTACCGGGGAAAGCTCCCGAAGTTCCGTAATCTCGGTGAGGACGGAAAGCCTCATATGATCTTCAACTGGTTTGGCTGGAAGCGGGATGGCAGGGAATATCCGAAAATCCATCCTTCCCAGAAACCGATCTCCGTGCTGAAACGACTGATCGAGACCTTTACAGATGAGGGCGATGTGGTCACTGACCCCTGCGCCGGCAGCGGCTCCACGCTGAGAGCAGCAAGAGAACTGGGGCGCAACAGCTACGGATTTGAAGTATCCAGAGATTTTTACCGGAAAGCAAATGAGCAGATGCTCGGAGAGGAGGTCGCCGGATGAGCACAGAACAGAATAAGACTTTGACCCTCGGCAGCCTTTTTGATGGCTCCGGGGGTTTTCCATTGGGCGGTCTGTTGACCGGGCAGATCACTCCGGTGTGGAGCAGCGAGATCGAGCCGTTTGCCATCCGGGTCACGACGAAGCGTCTGCCGCAGGTGAAACACTACGGAGATGTGTCTGCCATCAGTGGAGCAGACCTGCCGCCCGTGGACATTATCACCTTTGGAAGTCCCTGTCAGGATATGTCCATCGCTGGTAAGCGGGACGGTCTGGATGGTTCACGGTCCAGCCTGTTTTACGAAGCAATCCGAATCGTGAAGGAAATGAGGTGCAAGACCAATGGAGAAAAACCAAGATTTATCGTGTGGGAGAATGTGCCAGGGGCCTTCTCTTCAAACAAGGGACAGGACTTCAAAGCAGTCCTCGAAGCCGTCATCGGTGTTAAAGAACCGACCGCCTCGGTGCCTGCGCCTGAGAAGAAAGGATGGCCCGACGCTGACTACTACGTGGGAGACGGATGGAGCGTCGCGTATCGAGTTCTTGATGCACAATGGTGGGGCGTTCCCCAAAGAAGAAAACGTATCTACCTTGTCGCAGATTTTGCAGACCAGAGTGCCCCAAAGGTACTATTTGAGTCCGAAGGCGCGTCTCGGTATTCTGCGGAGGGCTTCCGTGCGTGGCAAAGAGCTGCCGCCGGTGCTGAAAGCGGCACTGGAGAGGCAGGCAGCAGCGGAGCAGGAGGACGGATTTGTCTGAACGACCAGGGCGGCAGGCAGATGGATGTTTCCCAAGATGTGACCGGAACCCTCCGGGCAGAGGAGCATGGGCATCAGCCGTGTGTTCTGGAAGCCGCTGGTTTCTGCACCGAGCATTCTGCAGATGCAAGAAGCATCGGATACGAGGAAGAGCGGTCACCGACCCTCCGGGCTGGTGTTGTGCCTGCTGCCATCGCACTGGAAAATCATCCTGCTGACAGCCGGGTGAAGATTTCCGAGGACGGTAAGGTGCAGACACTGACAAGCCGGTGTGGTACGGGCGGCGGTAATGTCCCGATGGTCATGGACGCTGTTGAAAATTCAGTGGAAAGCCCGGTGAAAGAAGTTGAAAACTCCCCGGCAGTCACACTGAAGATCCGTTCCGGGTGTGAAGGCGGCGGCAAGGGAGCCATCTGGCAGGAAGAAAAGTCGGCCACCCTCGGCTGCAATAACGACCAGACACTGTTCGTTCCGAAATGCTATGGTGTCTGCTCCAAAGCCAGCCACTCCATGATGTCCGACAATCCGCATAGCGGTTTCTATGAAGCGGAGACCTCCCGGACACTGGACCGCAGCGGTGGTGACCCGACCTGCAATCAGGGCGGCATCTGTGTGGTAGAGCCGGTCGCCTTTACCCAGAATCAGAGGGATGAAGTCAGGGATCTGGGAGAGAAGTCAGCGGCACTGGCAGCAGAGCCGGGGATGAAGCAGCAGACCTTTGTGGCACAGCTGGAAGAGATGACTGCGTTCCATGTGAACCAGCGCAATGAGCTGATCGATCTGCATGGCAAATCCGGCGCTTTGATGGCGACCCGGAGTGACCAGATGCAGACCTTCGTCCTGCAGGGCAACATGATCGGCCGCAAGGATGAGAACGGTCCGCAGGGAGATGGCGTCAATGAGGATGTCTGCTTTACACTGGATGCCACTGACCGCCATGCAGTCTGCGTACCGGAGGATGTGTATGCCATGACCACCGGCTCCTATATGCAGGTGGCAAAAGAAGTCGCACCGACCCTGATGGCACGGGACTACAAAGACCCAACCACTATCGCACCGGTGCCGCATCTGAACGAGGGTGTCATGGGAACCGTGGCAACCGGGGCACATCCCAGCGGCTTCAACGGGCAGGATGCCTTCAATGACCGTCTGGTCATCGACAATCCGGAAGCACAGCCCGCACCTGTGACCTATACCGTCCGCCGTTTGACACCGACCGAGTGTGCCAGACTGCAGGGATTCCCTGACTGGTGGTGCAGAGATCTCGGAACGGAAGACCCAACCGAGGAAGATCTGGCGTTCTGGGCGGATGTGTTTGAAACACACCGTAAGATCGTGACCCATGCCAAGAAGCCGAAGACGGAGAAGCAGATCCGGAAATGGCTGGCTGACCCGTATACGGATTCGGCAGAGTACCGTATCTGGGGCAACGGCATTTGCTTAGCCAACGCATTCTTTGTTCTGGCCGGCATCGCGTGGTGTGCAGGTCTGGAAGAATAAACTGGCCTGCTATATTACTAGGTAGAAAGCGACCTGGTGATATGGTGGGCTTACATATTGGTCCTATTTACACAACAGATTTTGCGGTCCCTTGTGTAAATGGTCGAACATGAAGAATATCGGGAAATGGCCTTGCTATTCATCCGTTTTAGAGTGATATATGTGCTACCGAAAAGAACATCGGGATGCACAAAAACAAATGAACGAAAAGGAGCGATGAATTATGTTGAAATTTAAACTGAACGTAGCCGAGAGAAAGACCCTCGCAAAACGCATGGAGGAGCTGACCGGCATCCACCCTTACTATACCAAAGCACCTCTGTATTCTTACGACATCGGGAGCTACACCATCGACCGGAATGGCAACCTTCTGGTCGAGCCGGAGAATGCAGATGCCGAGCTGCTGACGACCCTGCTGAATGAGGGACTGATCCGCGGCGGCGAGAGTATTGAGAGCACGGATGACCAGCCGGAGGACACAGAGCTGACAGCGGATATGGATGAGGAGCCTGTGACCGAAGCGGAAACTGAGCAGATGCCCGAAGCAGAGCTGGAGGTTCTGGACGAGCAGGAATCCGAAGATGCAGATACCGCAGAAGATGAACCTGCGGAAGCAGGAGCCGAGGATGCATTGGAGCCGGACAATACGGCTGAGGATGATACCATAGAGGATGAGCTGGATGCAGAATCGCAGGAGACAGAAGATCAGCCGGAAGAGGTGCCGCTGGACTTGGAACTTGCATTCCCGGTCAGCCAGCACAACGGTGTGACTCTCCGCAACCTGGTCAACCTTCTTTACAGCCGCGGCAAGCTCATCGGCAAGGCGACTGGCGGAAACTTCCATGTGGAAGAGGGACTGGTGGAGAAGCTGAAAGACGATAGCTGCACCTTTGCCATCATGAACTTCATCAACGCGGTAAGCGACTATGAGGCTGAGCATGGTGCTGCACTGGAAGGCCTGAAGATTACCACCGAGAAGGTCACCTTCACCGGCTTCCCGACCGCACCGGACCACGAACACCTGACGGCTTTTGCACAGCTGGCGGTGCTGATGAACCAGCAGGCGATCAGCCAGAAGCGTATCCAGGCAAAGGATGTCAACGATGAGAATGAGAAATACGCACTCCGCACATGGCTCCTGCGGCTGGGGATGAACGGTCCGGACTTCAAAGAAACACGCAAGATCCTCATGGAGAATCTTTCCGGCCATGCGGCTTTCCGCACGGATGAGGAAGCACAGAAGTTCCTCGCAAGTGAAAAGGCAAAACGGGATGCCCTGAAAGCCGCGAAACAGGCGGCACAGGAGGGCAGTGCCTCCGCAGGGGAAACGATCGCATCGGCAGATGCCGAGCCGACACAGCCCGACTGTGGGGCAGACACGGCGCAGATGCTGGAGGCGGGAGCGTAAGCTCCCAAGCTCCCAATGGGGGACGGAAAATATGCGAGACCCTCTTTCATTGTAACGATATTAACTCTGAAAATGTACATTATCAAGCGGATAAACTGCAGAAATGTACACGATCATTCCTCTCGATATTTGTCGAATATATGTTCTTTTATGGCCTTGCTATTATGTGCACCTGACGGTAATATGCACATACCGAAAGGGAAAACAAGGAAAAAACAAAGGAGAACATATCATGAACGATAAAACAAGAGAGCAGATTGAAGCCATGAAGAACCAGACCATCGGAGTTGAGATCGAGATGAACAACATCACCAGAGAAAAAGCGGCAAGAAAGGTTGCCGAGTACTTCGGAACCAGAGCATGGAACGCCGCCGGCGAGTACGGATATTACAGCTGGACTTGCAAAGACCAGCAGGGCAGGGTTTGGAAATTCCAGAGGGATGTGAGCATCTACGGACCGGACGCAGAAAAATGCGAACTGGTCACCCCGATCCTCACCTACAACGACATCGAACCCCTGCAGGAAATCATCCGGCTGCTCCGCAAGGCAGGCGCAAAGAGCGGCCCAAGCCGCGGATGCGGGGTCCACATCCACATCGGCAAGGGCGACCACACCGCAAAGACCATCCGCAACCTTGTGAATATCATGGCGGCGCACGAACAGCAGATCGGCAGAGCCATCCGGATCGATGCAGGACGCACCGGACAATATTGCCGGGTAGTCGACCACTGCTTCCTCGACCGGTTGAACCGCGAGAAGCCGACCACCATGCGCAAGCTGGAAGACATCTGGTACGAAGGCAACGGTTCCAGCTGGGAAAACCGGAATGCCCACTACAATTCAAGCCGGTACCATATGCTGAACCTTCATGCCACCTTTACAAAAGGAACCATTGAATTCCGCCTTTTCCAATTTGCAGACCCAGCGGACGGAAAGCGCAACGGACTGCACGCTGGAGAGATGAAAGCCTACATCCAGCTTTGCCTCGCAATGAGCCAGCTTGCCAAGATGGTCAGAACGGCAAGCCCGAAGCCCCAGCAGACCGACAACGAAAAGTACGCGATGCGGTGCTGGATGCTGAGGCTGGGATTCATCGGGGATGAATTTGCAACGGCAAGGGAGATCCTTCTGCGGAACATGGAGGGCAACGCATCCTGGCAAAACAAATAAGCCAGGATGCACGGGCACCTTTTGGGCGGGCAACCGCCCTTGAGGTGGTAGAAGGAGGTGCAGGTTTATGAAAAGCACGTTAAAAAATGAAAACACACCGGGTGGCAGGGCCTTTAAGGTGACCATCACCGAAACCTACCAGAGAACGGTGACCATTTACGAATCCGAGATGAAAGAGCCGACCGTGGAGGAAGCCCAGCGAGTAGCAGAGGACTGGTGGCAGGACAGCCAGATTGAGCTTGGGACAGAGGATTTCCAGGGCGTGGAATTCACTGGCAGGGAGGACGGTGGGGCAGATGTTTGAGCTGATCAGCCGAGTCCCGTCCAGATATTACCTTGCCTACGGAAGCAACCTCGACATGGAGCGGATGGGAAAGAGATGCCCCTATGCTGTAGTGGTCGGCACGACCGAGATCATGGGCTACCGGCTCCTGTTCAAAAAGAGCAAGACCGGCTGTTATGCCACCATCGAGCAGGATGCCAATGAAAGCGTACCGGCAGTGGTCTGGAAACTCTCAGAATACGATGAGCTCCTGCTGGACCGATACGAGGGCTGCCCAAAATACTACTATAAGAAGCAGTTCCAGCTTCCGGTCTGGAACCTGAACGGGAACCGCATGAAAAAGGCAAAGCCATGCATCGCTTATGTGATGCACGAGGATCGGAGGCTTGGCTGCCCGGATGCCGAGTATTTTGAACTGCTGCGTGGCGGATACAGCGACTGGGAATTTCCGCTGGACACACTGAAGCGTGGACTGGCAGCCAGTATCGGAAGGGCGGAAGCCATCCGGTATCTGAAGAAGCAGCAGATGATGTAAGAGTACACGATCACAGGGAAAAAACATTGTGCAGTATATGATGCTCATCGGCCTTGATAAATCAGGGCAGAAGAGTGATATATACCATACCGCCAGACAAGAGCGGAGAAAACCGAAGGGAGAGATTCAAATGAAGAACAAGAAATATTACATCGCCTACGGCAGCAACCTGTCGGTGGAACAGATGGCATACCGGTGTCCGGATGCAAAAATTGCAGGACAGGCGGTGCTGGCCGGCTGGGAGCTTTTGTTCCGGGGCTGCGCCACCATTGCACCGAACCCGAAGAAGAACACTCCGGTTCTGGTGTGGGAAATTTCGGAAAGGGACGAAGGGAACCTCGACCTCTATGAGGGCTACCCGAACTACTACCGCAAGGAAGACCTGAACATCGAACTGCTCCGGGAAGGGGCAGAACCGGAGAGGGTGACCGCAATGGTCTACATCATGGAGAACGACTTCGGACACCGCGCACCGAGCCGGTATTATTACAAAGTCCTGCATGACGGTTACAAGGCATTCCGCTTCCCGATGCACATCCTCGAAGGTGCGCTGAAGGAATGCGTGGATAAGGATACCGCCCAGCAGATGATCGGGGAGGTGCAGTCATGAATTTTGCAGATCAGAAAATGGTCAGGAAGTTGAGGAAAGAGTTCCCGGCCGGATGCCGGATCGTCCTTGATAAGATGGATGACAGACAGGCACCACCCACCGGAACGCAGGAAACCTGCAACGGGGTCGATGATGCCGGAAACGTCTTAGTGAGCTGGGATACCGGAAGCCATCTGAACGTTGCCTACGGCGCGGACAGTTGCCACCGTGTGGCTTCCGAGGCAGAGATAAAGGTGTCGCTTGACCGCCTTAGGAAAACGCGGCAGACCGGTCCACGTTGCCCCAGGTGCGGAGCAAAGCCCGACTGCTACGACCATCAGCAGCAGGCACTCAGCCGAAGGGCGGACATCCAGATCTGCAACCGCTGCGGAACGGAGGAAGCGTTAGAGGACATCGCATGGGGCGGACACCAGAATCTGCATTTAGCAGATTGGGCAATCGTGAAAGCGGGGTGGGTCGAATGAAAGTCCTTTTGGTAACACCGATGGAGCATCCGCAGGTGGTGGACATTGAAAACTCCCTGGAAGAGTTCTACCGTATCCTCGACTGCGACTGTATCACAGCCACCTACCCGTGGGAAGAACGCGCCGCCCTGGTCACCGATGACAACGGGCTGTTCACCGAGAAGTCATTCAGCAGATACATTCCAGAGCTGGAGCAGCCCATCAAGGGAAACTTCTTCATCTGCGGATTGGGAGAGGAAGATTTCGCAGAGCTGCCCCAGGACCTGCTCAGGAAATTCAGGGAACGTTTCTGGGTGCCGGAGGCATTCGTCAGCATGTTCGGGCAGATGGCAGTCATCCAGATGGATGACGGAACGAAGCCGGAATAAGATAACACAATCAGAAAAATACCCTCTCGGCCAGAAAAGACCGGGAGGGCTTGGTTTAACAGGAGGAGCCTATGGGACACAGGAAGATGCCGGCTTATGGCGAGAGGGAACACGGCGGCAGATACATTCTGGATGAATACGAATGGTCGAGAAACCACTGCAAGGCGGTGACCATCCGCAGATGGAAAAGAGACCTGAAAAAGAAAGCCAGGGCGCATAACCGCAGGGTGATGCATCAGGCAATGCAGGGCGAAGCCGATTAGACGGAAAATGGGGGCCTCAAAAGAATGAGAACCCCCTTCCAGTTTACTGTATGTTACCTCTATAAAGCAACGATAGCAAGAAGAACCGCCGCCATAATGTACACAAACATCTGGCAGCGGTTTTGTGTATCATACCAAACCAAAACGGGGGATACGAGGCAGAACCCCAGCTTCTGCTGGGGGAGCCTTTTGGGATTCCTTAGAAGAAATCCCTCATGCTCATGCCGACCTCGTTCAGTCGTTCCTCCATGCTGTGGTAGTGCCAATCTTCTTCCTCTTCTTCGTCCTCTTCCTCAAGCTCTTCTGGGAAGGGGTCGTGCCGCCATCCGGCTTTCTGGTATTCTTCTTCCCGGATGTCGTTGCGGTCGTAAATGTCCAGCTCGTATTCTTCTTCAAGATCTGCGATGCGGTTTTCGATTGCGGTTTCAACTTCTGTAATGGTCTTTTTCATGGTTTTTGTCCTCCGCTTTTGGTTTGGCTTTCTTTGCTTTCGTTGTGTGTATAATGCCGCAGAAACACATATATAGCAAGTCAATCAGGGGTTATATATGTACCAAACATGAGGGGCAAAGATCGTTGATAATATGACATTTTATGGCCTTGCTATCACAGGGCGGTGACGGTAATATACAGCTACCAAAACGAAAGGGGCAAAGAACATGGAACGCTACACTTACGAGATCACCTTTACACGGCTGGATGGACAGCCGGATGAAATCCAGCAGCACACCAGCGAGGAGCTGGCAAGAGAATGCTTCCGGCTTTTCGATGAGCCGGACAGCGCAGAGATGTACAGCAAAATTGAACTTAGCCGCCATGACTGGGAGACAGGCATGGATGAGATTCTGAAAACGATGACATTTTGAGAGGAGAACAAAAACATGACCTACACAAAAATAAACCTTTATCTTGCAAACGGAATTCCAGAGGCACTCAGCAACCTCTGGTACGGAAGCGACAGTGCGGTGGTCGAGATCAGGGATGCCGTTGAGGATGCGAAGAACGGCAAGGACCTTCTGAACCGCATCCAGAAGATGAAACTCCTTCGGAAATTCACCCTCGACAGGGAGAACGACAAGCGCATCCGCTTCAAGGGAACGGACTGCTGGGGCAACGTAAGCTACCTCGAAATCATCCGCTAAAGGCAAGACCGACAGGCGCAAGGGGCTGGAAATGACCAGCCTTTTGCTCGTGTCTGTCTTCCGAAAGCTGGCATGAAAAGCACATAAATATGACAATTACAGGATTGAATGATCGTGTAGTTTAGCCGCTTGATAGTGTTTCGAGGTGACGGTAATATACAGTCACCGAAAGGGGAAAACAACAAAAACGGAGGATACGACAATGACGAAGAACGAAGACCGCATCAATAAACTTTTCAAGGAACTGGTACCGGATACGGGCAAGGCAGACAGCCTCGCAGGGGAGCTGGTAAGGGCAATGAGCCGCATCGGATACCGCTTTTACAACGACGGCGACCAGCTGGGCATCGGCTACGGCAAGGAAACCTGCAACCCTGCAGGGCGGTTCCTTGGAGCCAAGGGCAACGACAAAATCGCTAAACTGACTGCAGATGCCTGGGCAGTCTACAGCGAGGAAGCCTACAAAAAGGTTTGGACATCCTTTGCGGAGCGGTTGCCGACTATGTTGAGCAGAACCCAGACCTTAGAAACCAGCCGACCGAAGATATGTGGGACTTCAAGGATGAGGAAGAAGACCAGAATGACAGCTGGGATGAAGAGGAAGATGACTGGGGCGAAGAGGAAGATTACGAGGACGAAGAAGACTACTAAGCCAGAGAAACACATGGGGCTTGCCGGTAACGGCAGCCCTTTTCTTCTGCTGTAATACGCACAGTTCCGGGCGGCTATCTTTGTGTAGTATAGCCGCTTGATAATGTGTGACATAGACGGTAATATGCACATACCGAAACGGAAAACCAAGAAAAACGGAGGAAACCACCATGAAGAAGAACATTACCAAGGAAGAAGAAAAAGCCCTGCTGGAGATCGCCAAGCGCCTGATGGCAGCGGTAGACAGTCGGGGTGACCTGGAAGCCCGCGACAATGACAGCGAGGACTTTATTGAGGTTCCGGTCTGGAGCATCCAGAAAGCAATGGAGGAAGCCTACCTGCTGGGACGGATGAACAGATAAACCGACAGCCCCCGACACAGCCCCACACAGGGGCTTGTGCCACGGGGGGCAAAACAATCCGAAGGAACCGACAACGCCCCAGACAGGGGCAGATGTGGCGGCGTGGAGGAAGGGGAAGCACACATGGAAGAACGGATGATGGATGTCATCGTGGAAATCTACAACCACATGGATGACAGCGATAAGGATGCCTTCACGCTGGAGGCTGCCGAGGATATGGTGGAAGACCAAGTCAGGATGGACAAGCAAGCCGGACGGGAACCGCTGGCATATGACCCGCAGTTCTTCTACGATACCATTGTGGAACTCATGGAGCAGGACGCAGAGTGATGTACATTCTGCCTGGTATTCCAGGCGGAAGATCGTGTACTTTAGCCGCTTGCTATCCTTTGCACCTGACGGTAATATGCACATACCGAAAGGGAAAAGCCCCAAGGGAAAAACGAAAACACGGAGGATTTTACCATGAAAAAGCATTTGATCGACTTTCCAGAAAACAACATCAGCATTGAGAGTTTCTACGACCGACTCAGACCTTGCTACGACAGCATCATGCAGTTCGGTGACCGGGTTTTGGTTGCCCAGATGAACTGGAACGGCATGCTGGAGGGAGCGGTATACGGATTTGTGGAAGACCCAGAGGAAGGCTGGTCACCGATTGAGTGCCGACTGGAGCTTCTGAAGATTTCCGATGAGATCTACACGGATGCCGGTCACGCGATCGAGTGGTGCATCAAGAACGCACACTGAAAAAGGGCAGAGCTCCTTCGGGGGCTTTTGCTCGTAGTGGCGGATTCTTCCAGTGTGGAAATACACATAAATCCGACAAAAAGAGGTGTGTATGATCGTGCAGCATAGCCGCTTGCTATGTCCGGGCAGTGACGGTAATATACAGTCACAACGAAGGGAAAAGCCCTACGGAAAACAAAATACACGGAGGATACAGACCATGACGAACAAAGCAAAAACCTACCTTAAGAACATTCAGGAAGCTGACACCGAGAAGAAGCTGATCGGCATTGAGATCGCCTTCAAGCAGGACATGACCCTCAGCTGCAACGATCTCGGAAGCCTTTGCAGGGCGGCAGAAGACAAGCGGTACAGCCTGCGGAATAACGAGGAAACGCTGAAGCTGAAGCAGATCCTTTTCTTCCGGACGAAAGCGGAGATGGATGCCTACCACGACATGAGCCGCAAGCCGGAAGACTGGACGGAAGCGGAGATCGAGCAGCAGAGAAGCCGCTTCTGCAGCGTCTGGCAGGTCATCGAGGAAGCGGAGCTGGTCGATGAATACGAGGCTTGGAAGGAAGCCAACCCCAACGCCTAACAGCACCCAAAAGGTACACGCCCTGAAAAGGGGCTGTGCCTCGTATCCGATGTGTTTTATATAAAGTTGCCGAAATGGGAAACTATTTGTTAGTTATACAGAAAAGTTTCCTGTTTAGGAAAATGATATTTCGAGGACTTCTTTGGAGGTCCTTTTTCTTTACCCATTTTTGCAGAAAGGAGGAGATGCCAATGGCTACCAGAGGCAGAAAACCAAAGCCGACCGCCATGAAGGAACTGGAAGGTAATCCGGGCAAGCATCCGCTGAACACCAGCGAACCGAAGCCCAATAAGAAAGCACCGGCCTGTCCGAAGTGGCTGGAGCCGGAAGCAAAGAAAGAGTGGCGTAGACTTGCCAAACAGATGGAAGCCATCGGCATCCTGACCGAAGTGGATATGGCTGCTTTCGCTGGTTACTGTCAGACGTATGCCCGATGGAAAGAGGCTAAGGAATTTATCACCCAGCACGGCACCATTGTCAAGACCCCATCTGGGTACTGGCAGCAGGTGCCGCAGGTTTCCATCGCCCAGACCTATCTGAAGATCATGAACAAGTTTGCAGAGCAGTTCGGTCTGACTCCGTCCTCCCGAAGCCGGATCATTGCTTCGGACAGCGGTCCTGCGGATGCAGCCGATGAGATGGAAAATCTGCTGGGAGGAGGTGGAAGCTGATGGCAGAGTGCAGACCCAAAAACTATCCGAAACTAAAGGATTATAAGCCCAGCCGGTTCATGCTTCCGACCTGCCATTACGATGCCGCAAAAGCAGACCGGGCGGTGACTTTCATCGAAAATCTGCGCTACACCAAAGGCAAGTGGGCGGGCAAGCGGTTCTGGCTGCTTCCTTGGCAGGAGCAGATCATCCGGGATGTGTTCGGCATCGTGGATGAAAAGGGAAACCGTCAGTTTCGCACGGCTTATGTCGAAATAGGTAAGAAGAACGGCAAGTCCGAGCTTGCCGCTGCGGTGGCCTTGTATCTGCTTTTTGCCGATAATGAGCCTTCTGCCGAAGTCTACGGTGCTGCCGCTGACCGTCAGCAGGCATCCATTGTTTTTGATGTTGCCCACCAGATGGTGCAGATGACCCCGGCACTTTTGAAACGGTGTAAGATCATGGCAGCCACCAAGCGCATCGTGAACTACGGGAACGCAGGATTTTATCAGGTTCTGTCTGCCGAAGTTGGTACGAAGCACGGTCTGAACGTGTCAGGTCTGGTGCTGGATGAGGTTCATGCCCAGCCAAACCGAAAACTTTACGATGTCCTTACCAAAGGTTCCGGTGATGCCCGTGAGCAGCCGCTGTTCTTCCTGATCACCACGGCCGGCACGGACAAGGAGAGCATCTGCTACGAGCTCCACATGAAAGCCCTTGACCTGTTGGCCGGACATAAGATCGACCACACTTTCTACCCCGTGGTCTACGGTTTGACCGATGAGGATGACTGGCACGATGAAGCCAACTGGTATAAGGCAAACCCCTCATTGGGCCAGACCATCCAGATACAGCGTGTCCGGGATGCGTACCAGGAAGCACTGGACAACTCGGCAGAGGAGAATGTGTTCAAGCAGCTTCGTCTGAATATGTGGGTTGCATCGCTGACCCGGTTTATCCCGGAACACATCTACAATCTGGGCAACCAGCCCATTGATATGGAAGCCCTGAAAGGTCGTGACTGTTATGGAGGTCTGGACTTGTCCAGCACCGGAGACATCACGGCTTTTGTGCTGATGTTCCCACCGAGAATCCCAGAAGAAAAGTACATCATGCTTCCTTTCTTCTGGATACCGGAGGACACGATCTCCCAGCGTGTGCGCAGGGCATCCGTTCCGTATGATGTCTGGTATCAGCAGGGGTATCTGATGGCGACAGAAGGCAATGTCATTCACTACGGATTTATCGAGAAAGTCATCAAGGAGCTGGGTAAGACCTATCACATCTTGGAGATTGCCTTTGACCGATGGGGAGCCGTGCAGATGACCCAGAATCTTGAGGGGATGGGATTCACAGTCGTACCTTTCGGACAGGGTTTTAAAGATATGAGCCCGCCCACCAAGGAGTTCTACAAGCTCCTGATGGAAGGGCGTATTACCCACGGCGGCAATCCGGTCATGGCATGGATGGCGGGGAATGTGGTCGTGGATACCGACCCGGCAGGCAATATCAAGCCGACAAAGGCAAAATCGCCGGAGAAAATCGATGGTATCGTCGCTGCGATCATGGCACTGGACCGCTGCATCCGAAACGAAGGACAGCAGCAGGGAAGCGTCTACGACGAACGTGACATGCTCGTTTTTTGATATGAAAAAGATGGAGGAAAACACAATGAAGTATCTGATGAATGCAGAATGGTGGAAGGCAGCCGGCATCCGTGCTGCAAAGACGATGTTCCAGACCGGCGCGGCCCTGGTCGTGACACAGATGCCCGGCGGCACGGTGGACTGGATGGCAGTCGGCAGTGCAGTGATCGTGGCAGGTGTTGCGTCCCTCGGTACCAGCCTTGCCGGTCTGCCGGAACTGGAGAAGGAGGATAAGGCTTAATGGGATTCTGGGAATGGATGGGGTTTGAGAACCCAAGGGATTCTCCCAAAACAGAACAGCCAAAAGAAGGTCTGCCGCAGGTCACGGATAATGTCCGCGATTCCGGGCAGACCTTTGTGTTTGGCCGTTCCAATGCCGGGGAGCAGGTGGATGAGAAAGCCGCCATGCAGATCCCGACCGTGTATGCCTGTGTTCGTCTGCTGGCAGAGTCCATTGCGGCACTGCCACTGCATCTCTACCGGGTAACAGACGATAATGGCAATAAGGAAAAGGCACGGGATCATCCGCTGTATAAGATTCTGTATCGCCAGCCCAACCCGGAGATGACATCCTTTGTCTTCTGGGAAACTCTGATGACCCATCTGCTCCTCTGGGGCAACGCTTACGCACAGATCGTCCGGGATGGTAAGAACACGGTGCTGGGTCTGTATCCGCTTTTGCCGGAAAATGTCGAAGTGGACCGGGATGAGAGCGGTGAGCTCTACTATATCTACCACGCCTACACGGATGAAGTTCCGGGAGAGCAGAATAAAGACCTCTACTTCCGCCGGGACGAGATCTTCCATGTGCCGGGGATTGGGTTTAATGGTCTGATCGGTTTCTCACCGATCGCCATGATGAAGAACAGCCTCGGCACTTCCATTGCCGTGGATAAATATGGTTCCTCTTTCTTCAAGAACGGCGCACAGCCCAGCGGTGTGCTGGAGCATCCCGGCGTTGTAAAAGACCCGAACCGTATCCGGGATAGCTGGGAAGCGGCTTACGGTGGTGCTTCCAATGCCCATCGTGTGGCCGTGCTGGAAGAGGGCATGGCCTACAAACCAATCTCCCTGCCACCGGAGGACAGCCAGTTTTTGGAAACGAAGCAGTTTTCCGTGACGGAGATCTGCCGTATCTTCCGTGTGCCTCCGCATCTGGTAGCTGATTTGTCCAGGGCGACCTTCTTCAACATTGAATACCAGTCGCTGAACTTCGTGATGCACTCCCTGACCCCGTGGCTTGTCCGCATCGAGCAGGGCATCATCAAGGATCTGCTGCTGGAAGAGGAGCAGGACACCTACTTCCCGAAATTCAATGTGGACGGTCTGCTCCGTGGTGACTACCAGAGCCGGATGAACGGTTATGCGACCGGCATCAGTAACGGCTTCCTCTCTCCGAATGATGTGCATCGTCTGGAGAACATTGATCTCATCCCGGCAGAGGAGGGCGGTGACGATTATTATCTGAACGGCGGCTATGTGAAGCTGAAAGATGCAGGAGTGGCACAGCAGAATAAAGCTGCCGCAGTCCAGCAGAATCAGCCGAAAGAAACACAGCCCGACCCGGAAGAAGAACCTGACAGCGATAATCGGCTGAGTGAGAGTAAGCCACGGAAAAATGGAAGGAGAACCCGATGAATAAATTCTGGAACTGGATCAAAAACAGTGACGATACCAGAATCCTCCGGCTGGAAGGCCCCATCGATGAGGAATCATTCTGGGGCGATGAAATAACGCCGCAGATGTTCCGGGATGAGCTGGAATCCGGCGAAGGGGATGTGACCGTCTGGATCAACTCTCCGGGCGGAAATGTGTTCGCCGCTGCCGAGATCTATACCATGCTTAAGGACTACAAGGGCAGCATCACGGTCAAGATCGATGCGATTGCGGCATCTGCTGCATCCGTTGTGGCAATGGCTGGTGATACTGTCCAGATGAGTCCTGTTGCCATGCTGATGATCCATGACCCCAGCACCGTTGCGATGGGCAACACCAAGGACATGGAAAAGGCCATCGAGGTGCTGACCGAGGTCAAGGAGAGCATCATCAATGCCTATGCTGCAAAGAGCGGACTCAGCCACGCCCGCATCGCCAATCTCATGAGCAATGAGACCTGGATGAATGCGAAGAAGGCGGTGGAGCTGGGCTTTGCAGACGAGATCCTCTTTGCAAAGAAAGAGGAGGAGCCGGACAGTGACCCGGCAGACCCGGGAAACCGGAAGAAGACCCTGACAGTGAACCGGGCGAGGGCGAAGAAAAGAAGCCGTTCCAGAAGGATACGGCAGGGCACCTTTTCTCCAGCCGTCAGATGGATTTAATCGTCCTGAACCGTCTGGGTGTGAAGCCGGAAGATGTGGGCCAGAAACACACTGAGCCGAAGGAACCGTCGGCTGACCCGAAACCGTCCGCAGAGCCGACCCCTCCGGTAGAACCGCCTGCCAATCCGGGGCCTGTTCTTGACATGGACGGCAAGACCGAGGATGGCAGCATCCCTTACAATATCCTGATGAAGCAGCTTGAATGCATGAAGTGATGTGCATTCAGGCTGTTTTTCATATCATCACAAATCAATCTATGGAGGACAAACACTATGAGTAAGATTCTGGAACTGCGCACCAAGCGCAACACCCTCTGGGAGCAGACCAAGGACTTTCTGGAGAAGAACCGCGGCGAGAACGGTCTGGTAAAGGCTGAGGCCGTGGAGCAGTACAACAAGATGGCACAGGAGGTCAAGGACCTGGGTGCAGAGATCGAGCGCCTGGAGCAGCAGGCACAGATCGAGGTACAGCTGTCCGCACCGACTTCCAGTCCTGTCCACGCTGACCCGAAGAACGGTGCCAAGAAGGATGTCAAGCCGACCGCCACTGCCGAGTATGCCGAGAACTTCTGGAATATGATCCGCAACCGTGGCCATTACGGCGAGGTCCGCCATGCCCTGTCTGTGGGTGAGGACACCGAGGGCGGCTTTACCGTTCCCGATGAGTTCGAGAAGAAGCTGGTGGAGGCACTGGAGGAGAACAACATCTTCCGTGGCATGGCAACCGTCATCCGCACCAGCTCCGGCACCCGTAAGATCCCTATCGCAGAGGATACCGGTGAAGCCAGCTGGATCGATGAGGGCGAGGAGATCCCGGAGAGCGATACCACTTTCGGCCAGACCATGCTGTCTGCGTACAAGCTGGGCACTATGATCAAGATCTCCAATGAGCTGCTCAATGATTCTGCTTTCGATCTTGCCACCTATATTGCCCGCCGTTTCGGTGTGCGTATGGGCAACGCAGAGGAGCGTGCCTTTATCACCGGTGACGGTGTGGGCAAGCCTCTGGGTCTGCTGGCTGAGACCGGCGGTGCCAAGGTCGGCGTGACCGCTGCCCAGAAGGATGCCGTTACCTTCGATGAGATTTTCAAGCTCTACTATGCACTGAAGGCCCCGTACCGCAAGAAGGCACAGTTCCTCTGCAACGAAGCCCTAGTGCTGCAGCTGATGACCATCAAGGACAACAACGGCAACTATATCTGGAAGCCGGGTCTGGAGATCGGCAAGCCGGATACCCTACTGAACCGCCCGCTGAAGACTTCTGCTTTCATGCCGGAGATCAAGGGAGGCAGCAAAGTCATGGCTTTTGGTGATTACAGCTACTACTGGGTGGCTGACCGCCAGAACCGTACCTTCCGCCGACTGAACGAGCTGTATGCCCGTACTGATCAGGTCGGTTTCCTGACCACCCAGCGTGTGGATGGCAAGCTGATCCTGCCGGAAGCCGTACAGCTTCTGCAGATGGCACCGCAGGGCTAAGAAAGCCAGGAAAGGAGGAGCCGGTTATGGCACTGATCCCGCTATACGAAGCGAAGACCTATCTCCGGGTAGACAGCAGCGATGAGGATGCCTTAATCGGCATCCTTTTATCTTCTGCGGAGCAGATGTGCAAGGATGTGAGCCGTTTATCGGAAGACCAGTGGGAGGCAGTCAATGCCGCTGACCAGGATGCCGAGAACGGAGTACAGCCCACAAGGAAACTGGAAGCCCTGCGCAGCACCTGTCGTGTGGCGATTCTGTATGTACTGGGGTATCTCTATGAGCACCGGGACGAAGCTGACCATAAGCAGCTGATGCTGACGCTTCGTTCCATTCTGTTTGCTGTGAGGGAGGGGGTGTTCTGATGATCGACAAGCTGAATGAGCGGATCACGATCGAGAAAAGTACGGTTGTGACCGATAAGGTCGGAAACCATCGGAACACATGGGAGGAATATTTCACCTGCTTTGCCTACGCTTCGACCTATCAGGTGCAGGAAGAAGAGGGTGAGGTCATAGCCGAGCAGAAGAGTGTGGTGTTCACGGTCCGCTGGTGCAGTGAGACGAGAGGCCTGACTTCCACTGGCTACCGCATCCGTTTTCGGGAGCAGCTCTACAATATCGAATCCGTTGACCCGATGAACTATCAGAAGAAGATCCTGAAGATTCATTGCAGACTGGAAAGGAGGCAGCCGGACGAGCAGAACCGTCAGCATCGATGAAATGGCAGATGCCATCAATGAGGGCTTGAAAGAGTATGCGACCCTTGCCTCCACCGAGGTTAAGAAGGCAGTCCGCAAATCTGCCAAAACGGTCAAAGACCAGATCTCGGCCAATGCACCGTCCAGAACGGGCGCGTACAATGGAAGCTGGGTGGCGACCAAGCAGTCCGAATCCAGCCAGAGCCTTCAGATGGTGGTGCATTCCAGAAACCGCTACCAGCTGGCACATCTGCTGGAAAAAGGTCATGCCAAACATGGCGGCGGGCGTGTGGCAGGAAGACCGCATATCGCCCCGGCTGAACAGGCCGGCATTGAGCAGCTCCAGTCCCTGATCGAAAAGGCATTGAAATAGGAGAAACCAATGACCCACGAAGAAGTAAAAGCTCTGGTGGAGGAAATGGGATGTCCCTATGCGTATGACCATTTCGCAGAAGGGGAAAGCCCGGACCCGCCGTTTATCTGCTTTCTGTATCCGAAAGCCGAGAATTTCGGTGCTGACAACCTTGTGTACCACCATTTCAACCGGCTGGACATCGAGGTGTACACCGACTACAAAGACCCGGATATGGAAGCAAATATTGAAGAAGTCCTGACCGCACACGAACTCTACCATGAGAAAAGCGAGGTCTGGATCGAAACCGAAAAGATGTATGAAGTCCTGTATGAGCTGACGGTCTGAGTCAGCCAGCAGGCTATTTTTATGGGAGGATTCTATGGCAAACAAGAAAAGCAATAAGGTCAAATTTGGCCTGAAAAACTGCCATTATGCCAAGGCAACCTTTGACGAAGATGGCAGTGTCACCTATGCAAAGCCAGTCCGCATCCCCGGTGCAGTCAGCCTGTCGATGGATGCCAATGGCGAGATCGAGCCGTTCTATGCGGACAACATTGCCTACTATGTCGTGAATAACAACTCCGGCTAAGAGGGTGATCTGGAAATCGCGCTGATCCCGGAGAGCTTCCTCACGGACATCATGCACGAGGAACTGGATGGCAATGGCGTGCTTGCTGAGAACGCCAATGTGGAACTAGAGCATTTCGCCTTCCTATTCGAGTTCGATGGCGACCAGCGCCACATCCGTCATGTGCTGTATAACTGTGTGGCAAGCCGTCCGTCCATCGAGGGTGAGACCAATGAGGACAGCAAAGAAGTCAAGACAGACACCCTGAATCTGCAGGCAATCCCTCTGGCAAACGGTTATGTCAAGGCAAAGACCGGTACCAACACCACCGATGATGTCTATAACAAGTGGTACGATGCGGTCTATGAGCCGCAGGCGGAAGCTGTGGACACCGAAGACACTGGTCACACCGAGGAGCCGCAGGGCTAAGTGACCTATACACACAGCAGGGCTTCGGCTCTGCTTACATTATTATAAAGAGGTATACAATTATGAAGAAGATTTTTCCTTTGTTCGCAGTGATCATCGTTCTGGTGCTGGCTGTCTGTTCGTTCAGCATTATCTCCACCGGTTATACCGGCGTGAAGACCAGCTTCGGCCAGATTCAGGAGAACAGCATCCAGAGTGGCAAGCTCAACTTCTGCATTCCTTTTGTGCAGAGCATCCACAAGGTTAACAACAAGCAGCAGGACAAGCACATCGAGGCACAGGTCTGGGGTGAGGCATCCGACAAGACTCCCGTTTATGCGGCAGACGTGATCGTGACTTATCAGGTGCTTCCTGAGAAGTCCGCATGGCTGTATGCGAATGTGTCCGATATCAAGAATCTGGTGGGTGACGAGCTGGTGGCATCAGCAATCAAGTCTGCGATGGCAGAGCTTGGTCCCAATGAGGTGACCAACCGCACCAAGATCGAACCGCTGGCACAGCAGAAGCTGCAGAATCCCTCGTGCAGAAATACGGTGAGGATGTTGTGTTCGTAAACAAGGTCGTCATCAACGACATGGACTTCGAGGAAGCCTATAATGCCGCTATCCAGCAGAAGTCCATTGCCCAGCAGAACGCAGATAAGCAGAAGATCGAGAATGAAGCCGCCATTGCCAAGGCAGAAGCTGATAAGCAGGTGGCGATCACCAATGCAGAGGCGGAAGCCCAGAAGACTTCCATTGCCGCAGACGCACAGGCAGAGGCAAACCGCAAACTGGCAGAAAGCCTGTCCGATACGCTGATCGAGTACCAGAAGATCCAGAAGTGGGATGGCAAGCTGCCTACGGTCAGCGGCAGCGGTGCGCTGGTCAGCATTGATCCGGCAGAGTAAGAAGAATACGCACACGGTGGCAGGGCTTTGGCTCTGCCAATTTTACATGAAATTTTTGGAGGATTAAGACTATGGCAGTTACTAAGAAAATCGAGATCGATGGCAAGGAAGTCACCTTTAAGGCAAGTGCCGCTGTGCCTCGCCTGTACCGCATTAAGTTTGGCCGAGACATCTACAAGGACCTGCGCCAGTTGGAAAAGAGTGTGGGCGAGAATGAGGAGGACAGCTCCAACCTTGATCTGTTCAGTCTGGAAATGTTCGAGGATCTGGCGTGGTTGATGGCCCGCCATGCAGATCCGGCAAAGGTGCCGGACAGCCCGGAGGAATTTCTGGATCAGTTCAACACCTTCTCCATCTACCAGATCCTGCCCCAGCTGATCGAACTGTGGGGTCTGAATGTGCAGACGGAGGTGGAATCCAGAAAAAACCTCGAAAAAGTGAGCGGGAAATGACCACCCCGCTCTTTCTGCTGCGATGTGTGCAGCTCGGTATCAGCATCGCCGACCTCGACCTGCTGACCATCGGGTTGGTCAATGATATGTTCACGGAGCGGCAGAATGACGACTATCCGTACAAAGAGCTGGCATCGCAGGAGGACTTTGACCGGTTCTAAGGGAAAAACAGACGAACGTGCTTATATCGCAAATGAAATAAGCACGTTCGTCTGGTAATGGATAATAAAAAATCCCACCCAGCCGTGCACAGCTGAGTGGGTAAAGAAGGTGGCCAAAAGGTCATCTTCCCGGTCTCAGCCCTCGCAAGGTATCTGAAACCTGATCGTTGTTAATTATAGCGAATTGTGAAGCAGTAGTCAATCAAAATAGACCATGCTTGGTTGCTCTTTTCTGAGCAAGTTCATATACTTCCTCGTCTGCGCGAACACCAATGACAATAACCATCATAGATGATTCTGTGCGGCGTAGTTGATAGACAACTCGCAGACCGGCAGAGCGAAGCTTGATTTTCAATAGACCTGCAAGACTTGTGCTGTTGTGGTTACCGAGAGGCTTGCCGTAGCCTTGTTCATCAACAGGCAAAGGATTCTGCTGGACTTTTTTGATGGCTTTCAGAACAAGTATGCGCTGACTACCATCTAAGTCCTTTAAGTCTTTTTCTGCTTCTGGGAGATATTCCAGTTTCCAACTCATTCGATTTCAACCTCGTCAAAACCGGTGAGATCGTCTTCTGTAACACCAAGACGGCGGTTCATTTCTTCCTCAGAAATTAAAGTGGAGGGGTCAAAATGTGCCATGCGTTCAGATGCAATCGCCATCAGACGGGCATCATTCAATTCATCCATCAGACGGACATATTCGTCAGGAGAAATGAGAACGCATTCTGCTGTGTTGTTTTTCATGACAACTTTTGCACCGCACTGCTTAACATCTTCAAAAATCTTTCCGGCAAGACCACGATTGAATTGTGTGATAGGGACAGTATTTGTGATTGCACTCATAACAGAAGCCATAACCGTCAACTCCTTTCTTTATAAACAGTATAGCATTGACAGGCAAAAATGTCAATGCAACTATCAGCAAATTAACTGATAAATATATTGTATGTAAGAAATGGATTTATATGCACGCTTTTTCAATAATTCAAAGTATAGCCTGTCTGCCCTGTGCAGATGGGCTTTTCTTATGCCCAAAACGAGGAGGTGGTCATCCGCATGGCATCCAGAATCCAGGGCATCACCGTTGAGATCGGCGGCGATACCACGAAGCTCTCCAACGCACTGGAAAGTGTAAACAAGTCAATCAAGGGGACGCAGTCCGGACTGAAGGATGTCAACAAACTCCTGAAACTGGACCCCTCCAATACAGAACTGGTCGTCCAGAAGCAGAAGATGCTGAAGGATGCCATTGAAGCTACCAAGGAAAAACTGGCAACTCTGAAGACTGCCGCACAGCAGGCCAATGAGCAGCTTGCCAACGGTGAGATCACCCAGCAGCAGTACGATGCCCTCCAGCGTGAGATCGTGGAGACCGAACAGAATCTGCGATCCTTACAGGACCAGGCGGCGACCACGAATGCGACTCTTGCCAGGATCGATGAAGCCGGAGAAAAGCTCCAGAACATCGGATCTTCTGTGGAGAATGTCGGCAAGAGGTTCCTGCCTGTGACCGCAGCGGTAACGGGTCTTGGCACTGCCGCAGTGAAGACCGCAGCTGATTTCGATTCTGAAATGAGTAAGGTCTCTGCCATTTCCGGTGCGACAGGGGATGATTTCGACCAGCTCCGTGCGAAAGCCCGTGAAATGGGTGCGAAGACCAAGTTCTCTGCATCCGAGGCAGCTTCGGCGATGGAATACATGGCCATGGCCGGATGGAAAACGGGGGATATGCTGAACGGCATCGAGGGTATCATGAACCTCGCGGCGGCGTCCGGTGAAGACCTCGCCACGACCTCGGATATTGTCACGGATGCCCTCACAGCTTTTGGTTTGTCTGCGGCAGATTCCGGGCATTTTGCAGATATCCTTGCAGCTGCTTCTTCCAATGCGAACACCAATGTCAGCATGATGGACGAGACGTTCAAGTACTGTGCGCCTATCGCCGGTGCGCTTGGGTTCTCGGCAGAGGATACCGCAGAAGCCATCGGTCTGATGGCAAACAGTGGTATCAAGGCTTCACAGGCTGGTACTTCCCTTCGTACCATCATGAACAACCTTTCCGGTGAAGTGACCTTTGTTGGCAAAAACATCGGTGAGGTCACGATTGCCACCAGCAACGCAGATGGCAGCATGAGAAGCCTGAACGACATCCTTGCGGACTGCCGTGTGGCATTCTCCGGGCTGTCGGAATCTGAGAAGGCCGCCAACGCAGAGGCACTGGTCGGCAAGAATGCGATGTCCGGCTTCCTTGCCCTGATGAATTCCAGCGAGACGGATATCAACAAACTGCGTGGTGCTATTGAAAACTGCGATGGTGCATCCGAGAGCATGGCAGAGACCATGCAGGACAATTTAAATGATCAGCTCACCATTCTGAAATCTCAGTTGGAAGAGCTGGCCATTTCTTTTGGTGATATCCTGATGCCGACCATCCGTAAGATCGTATCTGCCGTGCAGCAGTTCGTGGACAAGCTGAACAGCATCCTCATATCTGGATGATAGAATCATCCATACGGAAATAAGTGAGTATAATCACTAAAAATCCATATAAGTGAGGATAATCACTTATCCAGAAAAAAGTGAACATTTTACTCCGAACGGGGTTTGAAGCGGTCGATTAGTCCATAATCAGCGGCTTCTTTTTTGTGCTTAAAAATCGAAAATGTAGCGTCATATCGTGATAAGTTGGCTTTTTGCGCCCCTGTCGAGCAACTGCACCGTTGCATTTTTTAGTCCAGAAACTATGACAGCAAGACCCAGCACTTTGATACGTCTGCGGTTGAAGCTGTAATCAAATTGGTCATGGAATACAAACGATCAGTACGAGGTCATGTCCTGCGAGGTGACAGAAAACCGTCTGTACCTTAAGGTGGTCAATGAGAGAAGAAAAAAGAAAAAAGTGCTCATCGACTAAGGTGACGAATGCTCGGACGGGGAAAGCGGCAAATGGTCTGACCCTTGAAAAAGCATTGAAATCGTTCGATTCTAAAACAGTTCTACGCATTGGAGGCAAACCCATCCCTCGGACAGACCATCAAGATCAAGCGTGTGCGGGATGCGTACCAGGAAGCACTGGATAATCCGGCAGAGGGGAATGTGTTCAAACAGTTTCGATCAAATATGTGGGTCACATCGCTGACCCGCTTTATCCCGGAGCACATCTACAACCTTGGCAATCAGCCAGTCGACATGGAAGCCTTGAAAGGTCGCGACTGTTACTTGCAAAATAACAGTATGTGTGATATATTGTTTTAGTAGATTCAATTCACTTATAAGATTAATAATAGTAATCAATTGTGGAAAAGTTACTGGAAGATTATCTACGCATCTCTATGTGCCCGGTGGTGCGTCTGATCTCTCGAGTAATTATATAAAATTCAACTATGCTGCGTATAGTAAAAATGTCTCCCATTATTTGTTTGCGTTTTGTAGCGCAGCGGAAAGGCGTGGTTATAAACATGAAAGTTGTAATTTTGGCCGGTGGTCTTGGAACTCGAATCAGCGAAGAAAGCGTCTACAAGCCAAAACCGATGATTGAGATTGGAAGCATGCCGATTTTGTGGCATATAATGAAGGAATATTCCTATTATGGCTTTCATGATTTTGTGATTTGCGCTGGCTACAAGCAGCATATGATAAAGGAATGGTTTGCAGACTACTTCCTGCATACCAGCGATATTACATTTGATTTCACCCATGGCAGAAACGAGATGATTGTTCACAATCATCACGCTGAGCCGTGGAAAGTGACGGTTGTGGATACCGGACTCAATACAATGACGGGCGGCCGTATCAAGCGTATCCAGCCGTACATTGGCAACGAAGCTTTCATGATGACCTATGGCGATGGCGTCTGCGATGTTGATATTTCTAAGTTGGTAGAATTCCATAAAGAAAGTGGTAAAATTGCAACGCTGACTGCTGTTATGCAGGAGCAACAGAAAGGTGTGCTGGATATTGCAGAGGATAACAGCGTACGCTCCTTCCGTGAAAAGAAGGCAAGTGACGGATCTTTGATCAACGCTGGCTACATGGTGCTGGAACCGCAGATTTTTGATTACCTGGATGGAGATACCTGTGTGTTTGAGCAAATGCCTCTGCAGAAATTGGCAGAAGAAGGACAATTGATGAGTTACACCCATAAGGGGTTCTGGCAGTGCATGGATACGGCCAGAGAAAAACAGCTTCTGGAAAAATTGCTGGCAACAGGCAACGCTCCCTGGAAAAAGTGGGAGGATTGATCATATGGTACATTACGACCCGAAATTTTACTGCGGCAAGCGTGTTTTTGTGACAGGTCATACCGGCTTCAAGGGAAGTTGGCTGTGCAAAATGCTACTTATGGCAGGAGCTGAGGTTACGGGCTATAGTCTGGAGCCACCTACACAACCCAACCTCTTTTCCCTTGCGGGGGTAGAAGACCAGATGCACAGTGTCATCGGGGATATTCGCAATTTTGATAGCTTGAAAGCGGCCTTTGACGAAGCACAGCCTGATATTGTGCTACACTTGGCTGCGCAACCTATTGTGCGCGACAGCTATAAAGATCCTCGTTATACTTATGAGACAAATGTGATGGGAACGGTCAATCTGTTGGAATGTGTTCGTCTGGCTCAGCAGCAGGGTAATGCCCCACGCTCTGTGTTGAATGTTACAACAGATAAGGTTTATCATAATAACGAATGGGCTTGGGGTTATCGAGAAAACGAGCCCTTGGACGGTTTCGACCCCTATTCCAACAGCAAAAGTTGCTCAGAGTTGGCAACGCATTCTTATATTAACAGTTTCTTTGCCGACAAGGCTGTAGCTATTTCTACAGCTCGCGCAGGCAATGTCATCGGCGGCGGCGACTTTGCCAATGACCGCATCATCCCCGACTGCGTCCGCGCTATGGCCGCAGGCCGTAAGATCGGTGTGCGCAACCCCTACTCGACCCGCCCATACCAGCATGTGCTGGAACCGCTGGCGGCCTACCTGCTGATCGCCCAGCGCCAGTACGAGGACGGTAGCTTTGCGGGCTATTATAATGTAGGTCCGGATGACTGCGATTGCGTGACTACCGGTACGCTGGTAGATCTTTTCTGTCAGGCTTGGGGCGATGATGCTGCGTGGGAAAACCAAGCTGAGGCTAACGCCCCACACGAGGCTAACTTCCTGAAGCTGGATTGCAGCAAGCTAAAGACAACTTTTGGTTGGACACCGCGCTGGCACATGACCGAGTGTATGGAAAAGACCGTTGCTTTCAGTAAAATCTGGCTGGAAGGCGGGGGCATTCCCGCCGAAATGGAAAAAGAAATCCGTGCGTTCTTAGAGGATGCCGAATGAACCAAAATCAGAAAAATACAACCTGTTCTTTTGGGGCGGCGATTTTGCTGAGTGGGGCCTACATGGTCCTTTGGCTTTCCCGCGTTTGGACGTACCGCCCTTGGCCGATCCAAAGCAACATGATAAACTACGGCGTTGTGCTGCTGCTTTTTGCCGGAACGTTTGCCCTTGCAAGAGGGGTGCTTTTCCGCAGATGGCCGGTGCAGGCATCTGCGCTGGATGTGCTGGACAAAAGGCTGCAGGCGGGGGCTTCCCGGAAAGTTGTGGCTGTCGGCATCGGAGCGGCGATCGCGTATTTGTTGTATTATGTGCTCTATGCGGTCAACACAGAGATGGCTTCGGCTAGGGAGATACGGACGTCCCTGACGGATTCCAGAGTCATTCCGTTGTTTTATCTGCTGACGATTCTCCTTTTTGGGATGAGCACGTATTGCGTCCTGAAAGGAAAGGATTGCTCTGTCCGGGCAGTCTGTGCCGGGTATGGCGTATCGGCGATCTTGTATTTCTGCGGATTGTTTCTTGTGGATTACTTCGTGGCAGACTTCCACCATGGCGAAGCCTATGTGGAAACAATCTTCAATGTGGCAGACGGCGTTCCGTTTGAAGAACTTACGACCGGAATTTATGGGCATTATGGCCTGTTCTTTTTGCTGCCCATGAAATTGTTTGGGGCAAAGCCGCTTGTGGTACAGGTGTTGATTGCACTGGTTGGCGTTGCAACAGATGCAGCTTTGCTGTACGGTGTTCACCACTTGGTAAGCAAAAACTGGGCGCGGCTGTTATTTGCCATTGCAATTCCGGCGATTCCGTTTGCCTATCGCCAGACAAATTACTGGCAGTTGCAGCCGCATAGACTGGTATTTCCGGCTTTGCTGGCAGCCTATGTGCTTGCGGTCGTTCGCAGACAGAAAAAACTGGAGCCGGGCAGCGCTGCCTTTTGGGGCGGCTGGCTTATCTGTATGCTGGCTGTCTTGTGGAATACCGAGAGCGGCCTCTTCTGCATTGCGGGTCTGTGTGCAGGCTGTGTTGTGGAGTGGTGGCAGAACAGCAAGTGGTACGCGGTGTGCCAGTGGAAGCGCTATGCGGCTATGCTGCTGGGGGCTGCACTGGCGGTGCTGGGCGCTATCGGGCTGACCAATTTGTATAATCTGGCGTGCGGCGGTGCCCCTATTTTCAAGGTGTTTTTCTATCCGCTGTACAGCAGCCGCTATATGAACGATGATATCGGTTATCCCATTCGTCTGGCAGTGCGGCCATGGTTGTTTATCCTGCTACTGTTCTTAGCGCTGCTTGCATGGGCACTGAGCCATACGGCTGCAATAAGCGGGCCGGACAGTGAGAAAAAAACACTGCTTCCCTATGTGGGATGCCTGTCAACGCTGGGGCTTGTGTCGTTCAGTTACTATGCAAACCGGGCAGCGTGGCTGAATATGGAAGTCAGCGTGCCGGAATTCCTGCTTTGCCTTTGTCTGCCGGTACAGGCATTGGCAGAAACCACATTCGGTGCGAAAGTCCGTGGACTAAAGAGCACCATCGTGGACACAGCCGGGGCAATCGCAGTCCTGATACTGTGTGTCTTTGCGGCTCAGCTGCCGGGCGGCGTTGTGAATACAGCGGAACTTTGGAAGCTGGGAGCTTTCAGCACACAGGGAATCACAGCAGAGCTGGAAAACTTCTCAACTCATGTGCCGGACAATACGTTTGCAGTGGGGCAGGGCATCGGAACAATTTATCATGCGGCCGGCTGGAACAATTACGGACATTATGTGGATGTGGCGGATTACGGCGTGGCAGACCCGGATAAACTGAAGGCACAGATATTGAAAGACCTGCAGGAGCAGCCGGGCTTCCTGCTGGATGAAACTGTGCAGGAATATCTCCTGAACAGCGAAACTGGAAATTTTGAACTGCCCGGTTACGAACTGCAATCCACTTTTTCGTCAGCGGAAACCATTTTCTATGCAGGAAAGTGGCAAAATATATCGTACTATTACTATGTAAAACAATAAAAGGAGAGCAAAGCGTATGGCATGGAAGAATGAGGCAGAAGCCCGCGAGCAGATTAAAGCAATGGTTGCCGAATACTATCACGACTTCAAAGAAAAGAAAGAACCCTATCAGGAGGGTGATCGCATCACCTACGCCGCCCGCGTCTTTGACGAAAAGGAAATGTGCGCCCTGACCGATGCCACACTGGATTTCTGGCTGACAACAGGCCGCTTTGCAGACCAGTTTGAGAAGGAGTTCGCTAAGTGGATTGGCGTTAAGTTTGCCCATCTGGTCAACAGCGGGTCCTCCGCAAACCTGATTGCTTTCATGACATTGACTGCTCCTGAGTTAGGTGACCGCCAGATCAAAAAAGGTGATGAGATTATCACTGTGGCATGTGGCTTCCCCACTACGGTAACTCCGGCCATTCAGTATGGCGCGATTCCGGTATTTGTGGATGTGACTGTGCCGCAGTATAATATTGATGTCACTAAGCTGGAGGCTGCTCTTTCTCCCAAGACGAAAGCTGTCATGATTGCCCATACATTGGGTAACCCGTTTGACCTGTCCGCTGTCAAGGCGTTCTGCGATGCACATAACCTGTGGCTGGTTGAAGACAACTGTGATGCGCTGGGTACTCAGTACACCATCAATGGCGAGACCCGATTCACAGGAACTTGGGGCGACATTGGCACATCCAGCTTCTACCCGCCGCACCACATGACCATGGGCGAGGGCGGCTGTGTCTACACGAACAACCCGCTGCTGAACCGCCTGATTCTCTCCTTCCGCGACTGGGGCCGTGACTGCATCTGCCCCTCCGGTCAGGATAACTTCTGTGGCCACCGCTTTGACGGTCAGTTCGGCGAATTGCCCAAGGGTTACGACCACAAGTATGTCTACAGCCACTTTGGCTATAACCTCAAGGTCACCGACATGCAGGCCGCTATCGGCTGTGAGCAGTTGAAGAAGTTCCCATCTTTTATTGAGCGTCGCCGTCATAACTGGGATCGCCTGCGTGCGGCACTGAAGCCTGCTGCAGATAAGCTGATCCTGCCGGAGCCCGCTGCCAACAGCCGCCCGTCTTGGTTCGGCTTCCTGATCTCCGTTAAGCCGGAGAGCGGTCTGGACCGCAACGCTGTGACCCGCTATGTGGAGAGCCACAATGTGCAGACCCGTCTGCTGTTCAGCGGCAACCTCATCAAGCACCCCTGCTTTGACCAGATGCGTGGCACCGATGCTTATCGCGTTGTTGGCGAATTGACGAACACCGACTTCATTATGAACAATACATTCTGGGTAGGCGTTTACCCCGGCATGACCGATGAGATGATTGATTATATGGCAAAAACAATTATTGAGGCAGTTAATCAGTAAAAACACATCGAAGAGGAATCATCCATGAAACAGCAAAAAGCAAGACCGACTTTCTGCAAAAATTTGCAAAAAGCAAGCAAACCAACGCCCATGCAGGTATACTGCGCGGCAACGATTCTTTGCTTAGCGGCCTTGCTTTTTGCTGTTTTGGTAAGTCATGGTGATCTTGTAAACCAGTACTTCTTCTATGATACGCTCGACACGGGCATGGATTTCTTTCACAGTATTGAATATGTGAAAGGCCGTATGCCGTATGGGCAGTTCAGTACACTGTATCCGCCGCTTGCAAATCTGTTCTTTTACGGATTGTATCAGCTGGTGCCAAAATCCCTTTCTGAAGAATGGCAGCAATCGTTTTTGGATTCTGTCAGCCAGCGCGGCAGCCAGCAGGATTTGCGGCTGCATCAGGGAACGATGATGCTTTTCATCCTTTTTGTGGTGCTGGCCGTGCTGGGGATTGCCGCTATGACAGAGCGCTTGACCCGGAACTGCGGCGGCGAGCGTAAATTGCTGTCCCTTTGCGCTGTGTTCAGCTACGGTGTGTTGTATGGGCTGGAGCGCGGCAACCTTCTGCTGCTTTGCTGGCCGTTGATGGCGTTCTTTATTGTGAACCGCAAATCCAAAAATCCCGTTATACGGGAACTGTCCTACATAGCGCTTGCCATTGCGGCCGGGTTCAAGCTGTATCCGGCGTTTCTGGGCATATTGCTTTTGCGCGATAAAAACTATATGGCGGCCGTTCGCACGGTAATATACGGGATTGTCTGCCTTTGCTTCCCGCTGTTTTTCTTCAACGAGGGTATGTTTGGTCTGACGCTGTGGTTCCGGGTGCTGTTTGGATTCACCGGTGACAGTGGACACCCGTGGATAGGCAATGGCTTTGCCAACATTGTGGCGGAATTTGCACATGGAGTCGATATGCTGCTGGGCACAAGTCTGGCAGATGGCAGCTATGCTTTGCTGGGAATTCTGCTGGCGGCGGTGCTGCTGGTATGTGCATTGCGTATGGACCGTGAGTGGAAGCGCGTTCTGGCGATTGTGCTGGCCATGGTGATGTTCCAATCCCAGTATGATTATGTGTGGTGCTTGTTTTTACTGCCGCTGTGTGTCTTTTTTGCACAGGAGAACGAACTGAATAAGGAAAATATCGTTCCCTATTTGCTGATGGTCTTGCTGGTTATACCACTGCCGCTTTTCCGTGCGGATGAATTGACGCCGACATTTACCATACGCAACACTTTGGGGCATATTATGTTGATTATGCTCCTTGTATGGTGCATAGCTGAAACAGCCCGTAGAGGAAAGAAAAGTCCTGCTCCGAAAGCAGTTGGAAACAATCGCAGACAGCTATGCGCAACGGCTATATTGGCGGTTTGTATGGTAGCTTGTGGATTTGGTGGTCAAGCACTTTGGGAAAATACGCATAACTGGGGCTTTGACTACAGCTATAATGGACGGATTGGAGACGAAGGCGTCCTGATGCAAGACGTACAGGACAGCAGCGGCAATACCGTAACGGTTCAGTGGAGCGGGCGCGGGGCTTATGTCATAATTTATAATCATGCACCGTTTGCACAGGAGATGACAATCGAGTTTGAAACGGGATACGGAATGGATTTGCAGCAAGCACATACCATGACATTCACGGTGGAAGAAAATACGCAAGAGAGTATGCTGCGTGAGGAAAACCAGAACCGAAAAGCGTAAAAATTGAACGCGAAGGACAGAAAGTGACCTATACCGTAAGCGTGGACCCCGGACAAACCAAGGTTGAGCTGAGCTATGACGGCCCCATGGCTGTCTACGATGAGAACACGCGCAAAAACGGGACATTTTCCGTTAAAAATCTGACAGTCACCAGTGCGGGTAAACCGGAAGAGACAGCGTAAGGAAAGGAAAAATATATGCAGAAACTGCTTGCCTTGCTGGGCGCAAAAAATAAAGAGGAGTTTATGGCGTTGCTGATGCAGTTTATCAAGTTCGGGCTGGTAGGCGTGAGCAACACAGCTGTGTCTATGGCGGTCTACTATATCTTTTTATGGATCAGCCCGGATTTGTATATGCTGGGCAGCATTCTGGGCACAATTTTAAGTATTGCAAACGCCTTCTTCTGGAATGACAAGTTTGTTTTTGCCGGCAATGCAAACGACTGGCGCAGCAAGCTCAAGCGTCTGGGAAAAACTTATGTGAGTTACGGCGGAACATCGATTTTGTCCAATGTTCTGCTCTGGATTGAAGTAACTTTCTTTGCAGTCAGCAAATCTATTGCACCGATTGTAAACCTGTTGGTGACAATTCCATTGAATTTTATCATCAATAAGCTGTGGACATTTAAGGAAAGTAAGAAAGATGTGACTTTCAGTTTGGAAAGGTAAAAAATGATAAAACGCTTGAATGGTACGGATAAAAGATATTATATATTTATGATTCTGACTATTGCAGTTGCAGCATTTTATGCTGCGCTGATGTGTAACAAAACAATGCCTTTCGCGGAGGGATGGTATACATATTATGCGCAACTTATAAACGAAAAAGGTTTGCTGCCTTACAGAGATTTTGAATATCTTTTTTCGCCGCTCTACATTTATTTTATTGCGTTTATCACGCGCTTTTTCGGATATGATATTTTGACACTGCGGTGTGTTGGCATCCTAATGTTTGTAATAATCGCTTTAGGGGTATATTTGTTTATTACAGAAATTGTTGGAAGAAAAAAGGCGTGGATTGCTGCAATTACTTCCGTTACAGCGGTTATGTATCTACAGTCAGAAGTGGTTCAGATTTTTTATGACTACATCCGACTTATGGACATTTTTGCTGTTTTTACTGTTTTATTCTTAATTCGCGCTGTCAAAGCAATGGAGCACAGCGAAAATCAAGGCGTAAAAGTAAATCTTTTTCTTTGTGGTCTTTTCAATTCCCTCTTCATAAATGTAAAACAAAATGTTGGATTGATTTTTTGGGCATATACAATAGTTCTAATTATTTACTTAGGCGTGTATTTTCAACAGTCCATAAAAGCAATTGTAAAGAATTTAATGCAATTTTTATTGCCTATTGTAGCAGTAACAGGTGCAATTTATTTGTTGCTGGCCGTAACTGGGGGATTGAAAGGATATTTGTCCATGACGGGCGGAGGCGCAATTAGCGCAAAAGGCGGTATGATTGCGATTCTCTTTAACTGGGTGCCCAATAACTGGAACTTATTCCAAAATGCGATGCCGGAGGCCAGTGTTGTTTTACTTGTTGTAGTGGCTTTGATGGTGGCCCTTGCCATAGCAGAACATAAAAACAAGATGGCACGACATGATGCAAATGGCGCATGGAGTAAGATTGCGGATATACACGGGGGGGGGTACCTGCTGGCGATAGGATTGCTATTGGTTATGGCTGTTCGCCACAAAGACATGGCAGTGGCAATTTCGGATTGGAAGTCAGTAACACCGTATTTCTTTTTTGAGATTGTATTTCCAGCTTTTTTGTTGTTTGGTTTTTGGTTTCTCTATAATATCATTAAAAAACAGCAAAACGCAGAGACATTTTTGCTGTGGTTTACACTGGCAGGCTCTTATGTGGCAATATCTTGGGGCTGTGGAAATTCCGGTGGATTAGCAGAGGGACAGGCAACAACAGGAGTGGCATTTGTTGTCGCATTTATTCTGTATGGACTAAGCTATCAGTGGCTTCAGATATTACAGGTGGTAGCGGTAGTCGCTTGCATCGGCTTAACGATTCAATCTTGCACCAAAAAGATGGTGAATACCTATTATTGGTGGGGAGCAGATGAAGCAGATTTTTGGGCAAGTGAGAACAATATAGGAGATGTTCCGCTGCTGAGTAAAATTCGGGCATCTACAGATACAAAGGCTGTGTATGAGGAAATCTGCAAGGAAATAACAGAGGGAGTGCAGGAAGATGAAACTATCTACTGCTTCCCGCAAATCCCCATATTTTATAGTTTATGCAACCGCTGGGATCCGGGGGTACGCTCTAAAGTAGAATGGTTTGATGTGTCTACGGATGAAGCAGTAGAAGCAGACATCGATATTCTAAAAGAATCACCACCCAAGGCAATCCTTATGTACAATGTGGGTGATGATGTCTATGAGGCCCATGAAAGCGCATTTCGCAAGGGGCAAGCATCCGGGACCAGAAAGATGAGAGACTTTTTGTATGATTTTGTGTATGCTAATGGGTATGAATTTATCAGCAATTACACTACAGGGAATAATGAACTTACACTTTGGATTCAGAAAGGCAATCGTAATGTGAATCTGATTGATGCGTTTGATGGCGGTGATGGCACAATTGATAACCCCTATAAATTACATACTGCTGAACAATTGCGCTTGTTTAGTAAGATGGTAAATGAGGGGCGAACTTTTGGCGGTCAATATATCGAACAAACAGCGGACATAGACCTCTCCAATCAAGATTTTACGCCAATCGGTGAATATTCCGGTAACAATTATTTCTGTGGCACATACAATGCTGCCGGCCATGTGATTCGCAATCTAAAGATTGAAACGAATGATAATGCAGCCTTATTTGGACGACTTGGCGGTAAAGTATATAATCTGGGAATAGAAGGTGGAAATATCACAGGCGCTTATATCGGTGGAATTGCAAGCCATGCCGTTAAAGATACAGCAGCAATAATTAACTGCTATACAGATATTTCTATGGATGGAATACGTGCAGGCGGTATCGCCGATAATTTTGTAGGAACTGTCGGAAATTGCTTTAGCGTAGGGTTGATACATGGTACGGATAGTGCAGATGTATTGAGCTTTAGCCAATATAAAGAGGTACAAAGCGTTTATTCCGTTAAGGAAAAAAATAGTCAGGACTTCGATACACAAAGTACAGATGATGTCAGAATTACATATTGTACGGAAGAAACAATGAAAAATGGAATCTTGGTACAACGATTGAATGATTCTATTTATTCGATAGGTACAGAACTACAAAAGAGCGATGGTATTGAAGATAATGACCAAGAAACAACAATTGAGTTGGTACGGTGGAAACAGGGAACGGATGGACATCCGGTTTTCGATGTGCCATCGTAATTGAAGCAGAAAAATAAGAAAGGCAGACAATCAAATGAAACAGCGTTTAGCGGATTATGTGGCGGATTTTCTGGCGGCACGCGGCGTGACGGATGTTTTCTCCGTCGTGGGCGGCGGCGCTATGCACCTCAACGATGCGCTGGGCCATAACCCCCGGCTGCATGTGACTTACAACCACCATGAGCAGGCCTGCGCCATTGCGGCTGAGGCTTACGCACGCCTAGAAAATAAAATTGCTGCAGTTTGCGTGACCACCGGCCCCGGCGGCACCAACGCGCTGACCGGCGTTGTGGGCGGCTGGCTGGACTCCATCCCCATGTTCATTGTCTCCGGCCAGGTGCGCTATGACACCACGGCCAGGTACGCTTTGCAGTACACCGGTACACCGCTGCGCGCCATGGGTGACCAAGAGTACGATATTACTAAGTCTGTCCAGTACATGACGAAGTTTGCAGCCATGCTGGAGGACCCCAAGGACATCCGCTACCTGCTGGAAAAGGCGTGGCACCTAGCCACGACGGGCCGCCCCGGCCCGGTCTGGTTGGACATCCCGGTCAACTTTCAGGGCGGCTACATTGAGACCGACGATCTGCGCGGCTACGACCCCGCCGAGGATGACGCCCAGCTGCCCCCGCCGGTGGATGACGCCACGATCCGGACGATTCTGGAGAAAATCAAGAACGCTAGGCGGCCTGTGTTCCACGCGGGCTACGGCATCCGCCTGTCCGGCGGTTACGCGGCATTCCGCTCTGTGGCGGAAAAGCTCAATATCCCCATCGTCACCTACTGGAACGCCGTGGACCTCATCGAGGACGACAATCCGCTGTACTGCGGGCGCGCCGGCAACATGGGTGACCGCCCGGGCAACTGGGCCATCCAGAACGCAGACCTGATTCTGGCCGTAGGAACGCGCATTTCTATCCGACAGGTCGGCTACAACTGGAAGACATGGGCGCGGGCAGCAGAAGTTATTATGGTGGATATCGATCCGGCAGAGTTGAAAAAGCCGACACTGCACGTCGAAATGCCGGTCTGGGCCGATGCGAAGGACTTTTTGACCAAGCTGGATAAGGTTGCCGCGGCCCCCGTGAACGCGGGTGGCGAGTGGCTGGCCACCTGCCAGCACTGGAAACGCGACTACCCCGCCGTGTTGCCCCGCCAGTGGGAGGAAAACGGCGAGACCGCCAACGTCTACGCCTTTGTGCGCTATTTAAGCAGTCGCCTGCCGGAGAACAGCTTGACGGCGGTTTCCAACGGAGCATGCTGTGTTGTCGGGAATCAGGCGTATGTTATTCAGAAGGGTAGTCGGATGGCAAATAATAGCGCTGTCGCCAGCATGGGCTACGGTCTTCCTGCAGCCATTGGTACATGCATCAGCGGCGGCCGCCGCCAGACGATTTGCCTTGAAGGTGATGGCTCCATCATGATGAATCTTCAGGAACTGCAGACCATCCTGACGAACAAGCTGCCGATCAAAATCTTCCTCATCAATAACAACGGTTACCACTCTATCCGCCTGACGCAGAACAACCTTTTTAAGGAACATTGCAAGGTCGGCATCGGTCCCGAGAGCGGAGATTTGTCCTTCCCGAAATTTGAAAAAATTGCCAAGGCTTTCGGTTACCCATATTTTAGTGCTCACAGCAACGCTGAAATGAAAAATGTTGTTGATGAAGTTCTGGAGTTGGATGGTCCGGTTTTCTGTGAGATTTTTACAGATACCAAACAGGTATGGGAGCCTAAGAGCAGCACTAAGCGCTTACCTGACGGCACTTTGGTCAGCCCCCCTCTGGAAGATTTGGCTCCTTTCCTGCCGCGTGAGGAACTGGAAAAGCAGATGTTTATTCCGCTGATACCAGAAGTGTAAAGGGTGCATTTTTCAAAATGAAGAAGATACAAAGAGAAATCCGCACCGCCGTCATCACCGGCCCTACGGGGGCAATCGGGATGGCGCTGTGTGCAAAGCTGCTGGCGGAGGGCGTGACGGTCTACGCGGTTACCCACCCGGGCAGCGCGCGGGCGGCGCTGCTGCCGCAGGACGCGCGGCTGCATGTGGTGCCCTGCGACGCGGCGGAGTTGGCCGCGCTGCCGGAGCTGATCCCGGAAAAGGCCGATGCGTTCTTCCACTTTGCGTGGGCGCATACGATCGGCCCGGGCCGCAACGACATGCCGGCGCAGATCGAGAACATCCGCTACACCATTGCGGCCTGCCGCGCCGCGGCGCAGCTGGGCTGCCAGGTCTTTATCGGGGCCGGCAGTCAGGCCGAGTATGGCCGCGTGGAGGGCGTTCTGACCGCGCATACCCCCTGCTTCCCGGAGAACGGCTACGGCATGGCCAAGCTGTGCGCCGGCCAGATGAGCCGCGTCGAGTGCCAGGCGCTGGGCATGGCCCACATCTGGACGCGCATTTTGAGCGTCTACGGTCCGCACGACGGTCCGGCCACGATGATCAGCGGTACGATTCGAAAGTTGCTGCACGGTGAAAAGCCCGCTCTGACCGCAGGCATCCAGCAGTGGGATTATCTGTATGCAGGCGATGCAGCAGATGCTTTCTATGCGCTGGCGGTCAACGGGCAAGATGGTAAAGTCTATCCGCTGGGCAGCGGTGTGGCCCGTCCGCTGAAGGACTACATCGAGGCGCTGCGCGATGCCATCGACCCGGCGCTGCCGCTGGGCTTGGGGGAGGTCCCCTACGGCCCGCTGCAGGTCATGCACCTGCAGGCGGACACATCAGCCTTGCAGGCAGACACCGGTTGGTATGCTGCAACCACATTTGAAGAAGGAATCCGTAAAACCATTGAATGGGCAAGGAAAGAAACAAAATGAGTGAAAAAAAGACGATTTCGGTAATGATTCCCTGCTACAACGAGGAGCAGAACGCCCGCCCTATCTATGAGGCAGTGCGTGACGAGTTGATCAAAAGCTGTCCGGATTATGACTATGAGATTTTGTTTATCGACAACAAGAGCGAAGATGGCACACGCGCCATTATCCGGCAGATCTGTGCCGAGGATAAGCATGTCAAGGCAATTTTCAATGTCAAGAACTTTGGTCAGTTTAATAGCCCATACTACGGAATGATTCATACCACCGGTGACTGCACGATTACGATGTGCGCAGATTTTCAGGATCCTGTGGAGATGATTCCCAAATTTGTGGCCGAATGGGAAAAAGGTTATAAAATCGTAATTGGTCGTAAGACTCAGAGCAAGGAAAACGGCTTTATGTATTGGCTGCGTGGTTGCTATTACAAGACGATCAAGAAAATGAGCAGTTGTGAACAGATTGAACAGTTTACCGGATTCGGTTTGTACGACAAAAGCTTTATTCAAACATTGCGAGAACTGAAGGATCCGACACCTTTTATCCGCGGAATTGTGGCGGAGCTTGGCCCTGAGCGCAAAGAAATCGAGTATACACAGCCACAGCGCCGCGCAGGCAAAACCCATAACAACTGGTATAGCTTATACGATGCTGCAATGCTTAGCTTTACTAGCTACACAAAGGTAGGGATGCGACTGGCCACATTTGTGGGATTTATTTTTGCGGGAATTAGTTTTTTGTTTGGGCTTTTTTATTTGATTGCGAAGTTGTTGTTCTGGTATAACTTTACGGCTGGCTATGCTCCTATGATGATTGCGATTTTCTTTATGGGCGGTATTCAGTTGGCTTTTCTTGGATTTCTTGGTGAATATGTTATGGCTATGAACACACGCATCATGAATCGCCCGCTGGTCGTTGAGGAAGAAAGGCTGAATTTTCAGCAGGAATCCAAGTAAATGAGACAATACAAAACCGATCTTTTTCACTTTTTACAGAATAAGTGCTACATGGCAGCGTTGATGCTTACATTGCTGCTCAGCTATGGCTATTCCATTGCAACGGTTTCGGTCGGAATTGACACCTTAGAGGGAGACCGCTATATTGGATCTGGCGGTGTAATGTTTTCGACTGGGCGATTCGGCATGAATTTTTGGGCATGGCTTTTGGGATACGGAAAGACAGAACCAAGTTATCAGCCCGGCATCGACCTGTTAGCTGCCATACTTCTTGGGGCAGCCGCTGTGCATTTTTGTATGCTGCTACGCAAGGTGTCCAATGGTCGAATCAGTATGTTCGGCCATGGAGTATTCTCCTGTATATTTATCTCTTATCCGCTGATAAACGAAATATGGGAATACAGCGGAGCAAATGTTTGCGTTTGCGGTGGATATTTGTTGGATGCGGTAGCACTAAATTTACTTTGGGATAGTTGGCATCAGTCAGGGGTGCAGAAGCTGCTGCGGTTTACAGCGGCTTCTGTCTGTATGTTGATCGTTTGCTCGTCTTATGAATCCTTAGCGGTTGTATATGTGTTGGCAGTTTTTGCGATGCTCTCGCTGCAAGAGTATGAGAGCAAAGAAAAGACACGGTTTTTGGCCTTAGTAAAGGAAGGACTATGGTATGCAGTGGCATTGATAGTCGGGGTGTGTCTGCGCGTGTTTCTGCAAATGCTTATCAACATGGTACTGCCTGCGCAGGCCAGCGCAAATGGCGCAACGGTAATTGCGTGGGTGTTCTATCCATTTGAATACCTGGCAAAGCTGCTGATAAAAAATTTGATTATCCAGTATTGGTTGCGCGGTTGCTTTTATTTGCCAATCCGTGAATTGACGATTGCAGTAATGATCTTTGTGCCGATGATTGTGATTGTAGCAATGCGGTGTCGAAAAAAGTATCTGCTATTTACAGGTGCAGGCATGTTGCTGTCATTGGTATTACTCTCGCTCTTGCAAGGTATATATTCTGCTTACCGTACATGTCAGACATTTGCCCTGTTTTTTGCTTTGGTTGTACTTGCAGTATATGAAATTCTTTGTAAACTGTTTCATAAGCGAAATTTGATTGTGGCGGCGGTACAATTAGGTCTAGCAGTACTATGTGTCCATCAGGCAATGTATCTAAACCATATGCTTGCATTGAATTATGAACGATCAAATGAAGAAGCGGCGGTAGTGAGATCTATCGGCACGGAGTTAGAGCAGAGCTATGACATATCAAAGCCGGTAGTTTTGGTAGGTCAATACACACTGGGAGGCAATATTACTCGATATACAACTGCAAATCCGAATCAGAGCGTTATATACAAACAGTTTCGGGAACATAAGCCAGATTGGGAAACGGGCGATATTGTAAAGTATGTGGATACAAACTGCAATTCCGTGTTGACCTGGGCGGCTGTTGCTTTTGGTGAGCTTGATGGCGTATATGGTTCGGCGGCAGAAAACCTGTTCCAATACTATGGGTTTAACTTTACCATGCAGCACAGTGAAATTCTGCACAAACAGGCACAAGCCTACGCAGAAGAACATGCTCTGCCAGGGTATCCTCAAGCTGGCTCAATTGTGGATCGTGGGGCATACTTGCTTGTAAATTTGCGATAGGGAAGAGCCAAGGAGGTTCTCTCTCGTATTTTCAGGCAAGCCGAACGCACAGTGGGTCAAAAGTACCACCGTACAATTGAGTTTTTCCCAAAACAGGAAAACGTCCAGCCACAAAAGGTCAGATGCATTCCAAAATCTGCTTGCATGGTAACCCTCGGTATCGCGCCTTTCGGAAACGAAGCTGCAGCTTAACTACAGCAAAAATATGTTCAACCTTGGCGCGTACAGAGGATTTCTCATCCGGAATAAAGGTGACTCCGCTAGCTGGACGAATATACAAGTTTTCGGAATTGTAAAAAATCCGATTTACAAGGGCTATATGTACCGCAGGGTAGTCTGCTGCACGGACAATCTTACCCACAAATCAGTCAGTATCCCGGAAGAGGAACGGAAGTATGTCAAGGGGAATTTCCCGCCCAGTGTATCGGAAGAGCTGTGGGAAAAATGCAGAAGGCGCAGAGTAAACTGCGGACCACGAAAACAAGGACCGGCAGCGCAGACATACGGGAATGCAGGAACAGCGCAGGGAGATAAATGGGCCTGCCGCCTGTCCTGCGGCCGCAGAGCAGGAATGCATCGGCAATTCAAGACACCCGGCAGCATACGTTATGAGTGCCGGCGCGCAAACCCGCAGACAGGTGCTGAGAAAAATCAAACGGGAGAAGGCACTGCCGTCAAGCCTTCGGGAACAACGGCAGGTACCGGACAAGGGGGATGTTCACCCGGAGAGACCCCTTCCCAACTGAAAAGCCGGCCGGGAATTTTTGGGCGCATTTGTCCCCGAAGCTTTTGCCATGCCCCTAAAAAGCCAGTGCGTCCTCGATCACATCGTTAAGCTGGCGCGGGTCAAGCTGGCCCGCAGTACAGCGGTCGGCCAGGTCGGCGGCAAAGCGGCGGGAGGTGGACACATCCGCGGCAAGGCAGACCTTCTGGCATTGTCCGGCCTCAAGACGCAGGGCCAGAATGCCGAAGGTGGTATAGGGGCCTGTTTCGGGGGTGGACAACTTTTGGCGGACAGCGCGGTAGATGTACACGATTTTCACCTGCTTTCTCTGAATTATTATACAATAAGCATAGGAAAAGATTGACAATAAATGGAAAAGAATGTAAAATGGTTACATCACCGGAAGATGCTGGAATATCAACTTTTTTCACTATACCACATTCCGGTGTACAAAGTACACAGCCAGTGACCGGGAAGTTTGGCGGTACATTATGCGCCGCCTGTCATAGGGCTCCCCGGCGGCGATTTGCGTTCAAAAGAAGGGGAGTTGGAAGGTATGGTCGAACATCGAATACGCGTGGCAGAGGCAATCGCTGCAGCGCGTCAGGACGCAGGGGTTTCGCAGCGTGAATTGGCGGAACGCCTCGGTCGGGACAGGCGCACGATCCAGAAATGGGAAAAGGGCGAAATGAAGATCACGCTTGAGGATTTTCTGGATATTTTCGATGCGCTGAAAATCCCGGTTGAGGCTTACTCCAAGTGGGTCCGCCACCCGGAGCTGTTCCCTAGGGGCCTCGATGATATTTGCGGCTTTTCCACTGACAAGAAGCGCAGCGCACTGGCAGACTACTACAAGCATCAGGCCTCGCCGCTTGAGGTCGAGCAGGAATACTACTTTCTGTTTGCCAACCACGGCAGCTGCTGCGACGGCATGTACCAGCAGTGGATGGCAAACCTGATGACGCCGCTGCGCGACCGCAAACGCATCTGCGGCCAGATCATCGACAACTACAACGAGGCTCTGGCCACCGGCACCATCACTGACCCGGACGCCCCGCAGCCCAACATGGAGATGCTGCGGGCCTGCTATGAGGCCAGCGCCCAGAGCGTGCAAAACGGCGACAACGGCTACACACTGCACGGCCTGAAAGAAGCGGAATAAAAACCGCGCCCTCTGCGTACAATCTGCGCAGGGGGCTTTTGTATGTCTGAACTTGTGCGCAGGGTGCGGGCGCGGGATAAATTCGGCGCGTTGCCCACCTTTGATGTACCGTTTCTTATCCTTTTGCTGCTGCTGCTCAGCTATGGGCTTATCATGCTGTTTTCAGCCGGGTATGCAGTCGCGCTCTACCGCCGCGGCGATGCCTACACCTACATCCGCCCGCAGCTGCTGTTTGCGGCGCTGGGGGTGGCGGCCATGTACGCGGCCAGTCTGGTGGACTACCATATCTGGCACCGGCTGGCCTGGCCGGTGCTGGCCCTGTCGCTGGCGCTGCTGACGGTCGTTCTCTTTATGCCGGAGTACAACGGCTGCAAGCGGTGGATCGTGCTGCCCGGGTTGGGCACGCTGCAGCCAAGCGAGATCGCAAAATTTGCGGTGGTGCTGGTGTTTTCCCACATTATATCGCTGAATCATGATCGAATGCGGTCGTTTTCCACCGGTGTGCTGCCGTTTGCGCTGATTCTGGGCGTTGTCACGGTGCTGATGCTGCTTGAGCCGCACCTCTCCGGTACGCTGCTCATCCTCGCAATCGGGGCGGTGCTTATGTTTGTGGGTGGTACGGGGCTGCGCTGGTTTGCGCTGGCGGGGGGCTTGGGGGCGGCGGCCATCGCAGCGGCGGTGGTGCTGCTGCCGCAGCTGGTACCTTATGCCACTGACCGGCTGGCATCGTGGCGGGACCCCTTTGCTGACCCGCTGGGGGAGGGGCATCAGACCATCCAGAGCCTGTATGCCATCGCGTCCGGCGGGCTGGCCGGGCTGGGGTTGGGCAACAGCCGCCAGAAATACCTGTATGTGCCGGAGCCGCAGAATGACTTTATCTTCTCGATCCTGTGCGAGGAATTGGGCTTTATCGGCGCGGCGCTGGTCGTGGCGCTGTTTTTGCTGCTGCTTCTGCGCGGCATGTCCATCGCCGTGCGGGCGCGGGATAAATTCGGCGCGCTGCTGACAGTGGGATTTGTGGTGCAGGTGATCCTGCAGGCAATCCTCAACATCGCGGTCGTGACGAACACGATCCCCAACACCGGCATCAGTCTGCCGTTTTTCTCGTCCGGCGGCACAAGCCTGCTCATGCTGCTCGGCGAGATGGGCATCGTCCTTTCGGTGTCGCGGCAGACCGACATGGTGTAAGGGGGTCGGATGGGTTTCCAGTTTTTCCCGCCATAAACATTTCACACTCCCACGGTTGAAACCGTGGGGGTTTTGTTTTATAATTATACTGCATTTTTGTGTGAAAGAGGTGCCGTATGGCGAACCCGCAAAACCAAAAGCCGCCCTTTGCCCTGCGGGCGCTGGGGGCCTTTGCAGCCACATTGGCGGTGCTGTTTGCGCTGCTGCTGGCGGCGTATGCCCTGCCCGGCGGGCCGGTGCGCGACCATGTGTATACTTCCGCGCAGACGATCGCTGAGGAAGGGCTGTACCCGGAATATTTCGGCTTTAAGCTGTTCCAGATGGACAACTACACCGACACCGTCATGCTGTTTGAGGCAGCCTCCGCCGATGAGGCCCCGCCGCTGACGGCCATGATGACGAACACGGCCTACAATGTCGATAACTTTGAGACGCTGGCTGAGGACCTGCAATGGTACATAGAAAAGGACTGGAGCACAGGCGCGCAGCGCACCGATGGCCCCGCGCTGACGCCCTTCTCCTACGCGCGGTACTGGCACGGCTATCTGATCTGGCTGCGGCCGCTGCTGCTGGTCACAACAATCACCGGCGTGCGCATCGTGCAGTATGCCGTGCTGCTGGCGCTGCTGACCGCTGTGTTGTGGCTGCTACGCCGCCGCTGCGGGCTGCGGGCCTGCCTTTGGTTTGCCGCCAGCCAGCTTTTGGTCACAGTGTTCTGGGTGCCGCATCAGGTGCAGTATTTTACCTGCTTTGCTCTTGGCTACGCGGGCTGTGTCTGGGTGCTGGCAAAGCCGCGCCGCAGCGATGCCCTCTGCCTTGCGCTGCTGGGGCTGGGGGCGGCAACGGCCTTCTGCGATCTGCTGGTCACGCCGATCCTTACGCTGGGGCTGCCGCTGGTCTGCTGGCTGTTGGAGCCGCAGCAGCGCCTGCGCGCCGGTCTGCCGCAGTGCGGCGTTGTGGTGGGCGGCAGCCTTTGCTGGGGCGTGGGATACCTGCTCTGCTGGGCGTCCAAGTGGGTGCTGGCGGGGCTTGTCACCGGGCAGAATGTCATTGCCGATGCGCTGCATCAGGTGGGGGTGCGTACCGCCGCCGATACATGGCACGGAATGGAATTAACATGGAGTAATATTTTTGCGCTTGTATACAATGCGTTGAACGAGCGGCGGCTGCTCTGGCCGCTTGCCGCCGCCCTTGTGCTGCTGGCCGCGCTGTTTGTGCTGAGCATCCGCGGCAGGCAGCCGCTTGTCCGTGCGCTGCCGCTGCTGCTCTGCACCCTGATGACCCCCGCGTGGTTCATCGTGCTGCGCACCCACAGCATCCAGCACGGCTGGTTCACATGGCGCGCGCTGGGGCTGACGCTGTTTTCCGGCATGGCATTTTTGTATTACAGCTGCGACATCCGCGCCGTGGGGCGGCGCATAAAAAGGTAACATCCGCAGAGGATAGGGGAAAGTAAAAATGAACGAATTGAAAACGAAAAGCGATACACAGGCCGGGGATGCCCGGCCGAAGCAGAGCCGCTGGCGCCGGCTGCCCAAGGGCGGCCGCGCGGCCGTGGTCGCGCTGGGCATCGTGGTGCTGCTGGCGGTGACGGCGTTCCTGTATGTCAACGGCAAGCTTGACCTGCTGCGCTACAATGACGGCAGCGTCAGCGAGATGGGCGAGATCGGCGCCGAGGAGGATCAGGATCTGGACGGCACCGGCCTGACCCACACAGAGGCGGATATGGCAGTGCCCGAGGGCAGCCCATTTGCTGATGAGGATGTGCTGAACATCCTGCTCGTTGGCACGGACGAGCGCACAGAGGCCGTCAATGATGCCGATGCCTTTACCCACCTGAACCAGCTCGACGGCACGGAGGATACGACTGAGTTCAGCGATGATGCCCGCGCCGACAGTATGATCCTTGTGTCGATGGACATCAAGGATCATATCATCCGCCTTGTGTCGATCGAGCGCGGCACCGGCGTGCCGATCCTGCTGGACGGCTATGAGGACCAGTACGACTGGATCACCCACACCTTCCGCTACGGCGGCCCCAAGCTGACGATGAAAACGGTGGAGGAGTGCTACAACATTGAGGTGGACCACTTTGTCCGGGTCAACTTCAACTCCTTTGTCCAGATCGTCAACGCCGTGGGCGGCGTTGATATCGACATCACCGAGATGGAGGCCAAGGCACTGAACTGGGAGGTGCCCTCCAACTCCATGCTGATCGTCAACCATGTGGACCCCGGCCTGAACCACTTTGACGGCTACACTGCGCTGCAGTACGCCCGTCTGCGCAAGATCGACAACGACTGGAAGCGTGTCGAGCGCCAGCGCACTGTCATCGAGGCTGTGCTGGATCAGGTTAAAAACGCCAGCGTCATGGAGCTGGACAACCTGCTCAACACGGTGCTGCCGCTGATCCAGACGAACTTTACCAAGACCGAGATCGCCGCGCTGCTGGTGCAGCTGCCGGGCTTTCTGGGCTGTGATGTGCAGCAGATGTCGCTGCCGCTGCAGGGCACCTACGGTGTGCGCACCGGCATGGATAACCGCCTGATGTATGACCCGGACTGGGTGGTGAACATCAAGGCGCTGCAGGATTTCCTCTACAATGACAAAACCGCCGAGGAGGTCATTGCCGCCACGCCGGAGACCGCCGCCGCAGAGGCCGCGGGTGAGCTGGTCATCGCCACCCGCGAGACCGCCGGCGCGGACGACCCCGTTGAGGTGTACAACAACCGCTACCTCCACCGTGTGGATATGACCTACCCGCTCGATGCCTCGGACTTTGGGCCGGATGACTACCGCGTCTATCTGGCCGATACCGACAACCTGCGCGGCAGCGAGCTGCGCGCCGCGCTGATCGACCGGCTGTACAGCGCCGGGGTCCGGGTGCTGGGTGTGCCCGATGGCGCAGCCGCCGGCATGCTGCTGGACGACTACCTGCAGACCGGCAATGCCGCAAGCCTGAGCGGCTACCTGACGGCGCTGCCTGCGGCGGAGCGCGACAGCGCCCGCGCCCTGTGGCAGCAGGTTCGTGCCAGCTACCCCGGTGCCCTTCATGCCGTGGGGCTTGGGGCCGATGCCCGCCGCGCAACGGTCGCGCGGGCGCTTTCGGTGCTGGCTGACAACAGCAGCAAGGCCCCTGAGGAGGAGATCGCGCAGGCCGTGCAGGCGATGCGCAGCGGCACGCCCGCCGATGCCGTCTACTGGTTCAAGGCCGCAATGGCGAAATATCCCCGCCAGATGGAGCGGTTCCTCGGTGAGGAATATGCCAAGGCGACCCGCCTGTATTGCGGTCTGCAGGGCACGCTGAACATCAGCAGCCCGGAGGAGCTGCCGCTCTACGATGCCAAACAGCTGCTGCGCAGCGATCCGGAGGACGGCATCCTGCTCTTTACCGATGAATCCAGCGCAATGCAGCAGGAGGGCAGCATGGCCGCCGCGCTGCAGGCAGAGCTGGACGACCAGCCGCGTGAGGAGGATGAGGAGCCGGGCAGGGTCTGCTCCATCGCGGCTGTCTACGGCACATGGAGCAACGCCGGCAGCTTTACCCCCGATGAAACCGAGACGGCCTGGGATGCCGACAGCCTGACCGAGTATCTGGGCAGTGATGCGCTGCGCGGCAAGGATATGCTGCTGGCGCTGGACGGGGAGGACAGCCCCTACCTGCGCAAGCGCTGCCTGCTGAAGGATGCCGATGCCCCCGTAGGCGAGCAGGTGCAAAAGCTGTTTGTGCTGGACAAAAACAACATGGCCTCGCCGGAAACTGCGGATGCGGAGTAAAAAATGAAATTGGGTGTTGACAAACGCCCGCAGGTGTGGTATAAATGCTTTAAACCAATGAAGCGAAAGTAAAACAGACAGCGTAGTCACAGAGAGCCCCCGGGGCTGGGAACGGGGCACAGAGCGGGTCTGCACAATGGTTCGCGGAGGGCACGGGGAAACGGAGTGATCCGCAGTATCCGTTGACGGGCAGCTCCCGTTACAGAGCAGGGGAATGTTGGTTCCCTACAGAGTGGCCGCGATCCATAGCAGCGGCAAGCAAGGTGGCACCACAGATTTGTTTTATCTGCCCTTGCACAGGAGAGATTCTGTGCAAGGGCAGTTTTGTTTTCAAGCATGGGGGAGAGGAAAACATGAAAATGAGCCTGATGAAAGAACGATGGCAAGCCTGAATTTGTAAAATAAGTCCGCAGACCTATTTGCGCAGGAGCGGTCAATGTCCGCCCCTGCAACCACAACAGTACCTGTTTTACAAATAAAGGAGAATTTACCATGAAAAAGTTTGTTGCTGTTCTGTCCGCTGCCGCTATGATGACCACCCTGGCCGCCTGCGGCTCCACCGCCGATACCACCGCTTCCTCCGCAGAAAGCACGGCCGATACCGCTGCCAAGAGCTGCAAGGTTGCCATTGTGCAGCAGCTGGATCATGCCAGCCTCGATGAGATCCGCGTAGCGATTGAGGCCGAGCTGGACGCCAAGGCTGCCGAGAAGGGCATTGCAATCGAGTACAAGGACTTCAACGGCCAGAATGACGCCACAACGCTGAACCAGATCGGCACGCAGGTCGTCTCTGATGGGTATGATGCGGTCATCCCCATCGCTACGCTGGCAGCCCAGTGCATGACCACCGCCTGCGAGTCCACCAAGACCCCGGTCATCTATGCGGCAATCTCCGACCCCGCTGCCGCCGACCTGACCGACATTGACTATGTGACCGGCACCTCCGATGCGCTGAACACCCAGTCCATCATGGATATGATGTTTGCCGTGCAGCCCGACATCCAGACAGTCGGCCTGCTCTACTCCAACTCCGAGGCAAACTCCGCGACCCCCATCGCCGAGGCCAAGGCCTACCTCGATGCCAAAGGCATCTCCTATGTTGAAAAGACCGGCAATACCAACGATGAGATCATGACCGCCGCCTCCAGTCTGGTCGGTCAGGTCGATGCCGTCTTTACCCCGACCGACAATGTGGTCATGGCGGCAGCCGCAGCCGTTTCCGAGACGCTGACCAAGGGCGGCATCCCATTCTATACCGGCGCGGACAGCTTTGTCACGGCAGGTGCCTTCGCCACCTGCGGCGTCAACTATACCGAGCTGGGCACCTATACCGCCGATATAGCGCTGGAGGTTCTGCAGACCGGTACCGTGCCCGCCTACCATGTGATGGACGGCGGCATCATCACCGTCAACACCGAGACCGCCGCCGCGCTGGGCGTTGACTACAGCGCCTTCAACAAGCTGGCCGGAAAGGTCGTTGAGGTCACCACGGCGGAATAAACCCTCCGGGAAGAGACCGTAGGGGCGCATTCTATATGCGCCCGGGATGCCTGCGCAGCCGCAGCGTCCCGCGGGCGGATATGGAATCCGCCCCTACATTGTTGTATAATAGACTGTACCATTACTTTTAGAGAGGAAGTTACCCTATGTTTACCGTTGCCACCGTGCTGAATGCACTGGAGCTTGGCTTCATCTACGCGCTGGTTGCGATGGCGCTGTTCCTGAGCTTCCGCGTGCTGAACATCGCCGATATGACGACCGACGGCGCTTTCACACTGGGCTGTGCCGTCTCGGCCACCGCCGCTGTGGCCGGCCACCCGTTTTTGGGGCTGCCGCTGGCCATGCTGGCCGGTGCCGCCGCAGGCTTTGTCACGGCGTTTCTGCAGACGAGGCTGGCAGTGCCCTCCATTCTGGCGGGCATCATCACCAACACGGGGCTGTACACGGTAAACCTTGCGGTCATGGGCTTTTCCTCCAATGTGCCGATGCTCAAGACCGTGACCATCTTTACGGCGGCGCAGGGCGCTCTCGGCGAGGGTGCCCCCGCCAAGCTGCTGGTCGCAGTGGTTATCACGGTGACCGTCTGCGCCCTGCTCATCGCGTTTCTGGGCACCCGGCTGGGCCTGTCCATCCGCGCCACCGGTGATAACCCCGACATGGTGCGCGCCTCCTCGATCAACACGGCCTTCACTGTCACAGTGGGGCTTTGCATCGCCAACGCCATGACGGCGCTGTCCGGTGCGGTGCTGGCGCAGTACCAGCGCTCTGCCGACATCAACCTTGGCACCGGCATGGTCGTTATCGGTCTGGCGTCCCTCATCATCGGCGAGACGCTCTTCGGCCGCGGCGGCATGTGGGTCAAGGCTGTGGCCGCCGTGGCGGGCAGCGTGATCTACCGCTTTATTATCGCGCTGGCGCTGCGTGCCAATGTCCCCTCTGAATGTCTGAAGCTGATCTCTGCCATCATCGTGGCGCTGGCCATCGCGGCACCGGCGCTGCGCGCCAAGGCAGCCTTCCGCCGCCGCGCCCATGCCGGAAAGGAGGCCGCCCGCCATGCTTGAGCTGAAAAATATCGGTAAGACCTTCAATCCCGGCACCGTCAATGAAAAGGTGGCGCTGCAGGGGGTGGATCTCCATTTGGCGCAGGGGGATTTCGCCACGATCATCGGCTCCAACGGCGCGGGCAAATCCACGCTTTTCAACGCCATCGCCGGTGAGTTCATCGCCGATACCGGCACGATCACGCTGGACGGCAAGGATATCACCTTCCTGCCGGACTTCAAGCGCTCCAAGGCTATCGGGCGGATGTTTCAGGACCCGCTGCGCGGCACGGCTCCCCATATGACGATCGAGGAAAACCTCGCGCTGGCCTTTCTGCGGGCGTCCGGGCATACCTCGTCCTTCTCGCGCATCTCCAAAAAGGACCGCGCGCTCTTTGCCGAAAGGCTCTCCGAGCTTGGCCTTGGGCTGGAGGATCGGATGAAGCAGCCGGTGGGGCTGCTCTCCGGCGGGCAGCGTCAGGCGCTGACCCTGCTGATGGCGACCCTCGTCACCCCCAAGCTGCTGCTGCTGGACGAGCATACCGCCGCCCTCGACCCCGCCACGGCGGATAAGGTGCTGGAGCTGACAAAGAAGATCGTGGCCGAAAACCACCTGACCTGTCTGATGATCACCCACAACATGCACGATGCACTCACCCTTGGCAACCGCACGCTGATGATGGACCACGGCCGTATCGTGCTGGACATCGGCGGCGAGGAGCGCGCCCACACAACGGTGGACGGCCTGCTCAACCGCTTTGCCGAGAATGTCGGCCATGCGCTGGACAATGACAGAATTTTGCTGAGTAAAGAGGCATAAAAAGCCGCCCGCACGATGAAAAATCGTGCGGGCGGCTTTGTTGTGCGGTTACATCGGCGCTACATCGAAGCGGTAGATCGTGGTGGAGCTGTAGGGCTGGTCAGGCAGCAGCGTGGTATCGGGGAAGTTCGGGTGGTTCGGTGCATCGGGGAAATCCTCGGTCTCAAAGCAGACTGCATCCCGCGCGGTGTAATGGGCGCCGTCCTTGCCCTCGGTCACGGGCTTCAGGAAGTTGGCTGTGTACAGGTGCATACCGGGCAGGGTGGTCAGGACCTCCATGCGGATGCCGGTTTCGGGGCCGACTGCCCAGGCGGCGTGGCGCAGGCCGCTGTCACGGATGACATAGCACTGGTCGTAGCCGCTGCAGTCGGTCAACGGCTTGAAATCGGCACCGATGTCCAGCCCAAGGGTCTTTTCTTCGGTAAAGTCCATCGGCGTGCCCTTGACCGGCAGCTTGCGGCCGGTCGGGATGCTTTGCGCATCGGCCTCAAGGTAGGCATCGGCGTCCACTGTTACGCGGTGGCCCAGCGCACTGCCGCTGGTGTGACCGTTCAGGTTGAAATAGCTGTGGTTCGTCATGTTGCAGACGGTCGGCGCATCGGTCGTGGCAGTGTAGCGGATGACCAGCCCGCTCTTGGCAAGGCTGTAGCGGATATTCAGCTCCAGATTGCCGGGGAAACCGTCCGTCCCGGCAGGGCTGAACGCCGTCATCGTCACGCTGTCAGTCTCGCCGGGGGTCAGCGCAACATCAAACAGCGTGTGGTTGAAGCCGTGCAGGCCGCTGTGCAGGCAGTTTCCGTTCTGGTTGGGTGTCACATGGACGATCTCCTCATACAGCGGGAACTGCGCGCCCGCAATGCGGTTGGCAAACCGGCCTACGGCCGCACCCATACTGTCGGTGTTCAGCTCATAGTCGGCGGCGGTGGGGTAGCCCAGCACAACATCCACAGGGTTGCCCTTGCGGTCCGGCACAAGGATGCGGTGGATGACAGCGGCGTAGCTGAGCAGCTGTACCTCAATAAACTCATTCTTCAACACCGCCAGCTTGACAGTCTGGCCGGTGGTGGACTTGCCGAAATCCCGGATAGAAACGGACATGACAGAAGCCTCCTTTATTTTTCAGCATCGGCGGGGATGCCCTGCGCGGCAAGATCCTCGCGCACGCTCTCGGCCACGCTGCCGGTGCCGTAGTTCAGCATACGGTTTACACGGCTGACGGTGGCGCTGGAGGCACCCGTCTCCCGGCGGATCTCGCTGTAGACCTTGCCCTGCAAAAGGCACCCGGCCACGGCATAGCGCTGCTCCATCGTGCGCAGCTCTGTCACGGCACACAGGTCGTCAAAAAAGCGGATGCATTCCTCAAGCGTGTTCAGTCGCAGGATCGCCTCATACAGGGCGGTATTACGTTCATTTTGCTGCATAGCGTTCAGGCGCAGGTCGTGCGCCGACCTCTTTCTTTGTAAAATTTGCTTTTGTTTGCGGTTAGTATCTCCCTACATTCTAGCAAATTTAACTAAGCAAGTCAATACACTAAAGTGCGAAAGTGGCGCCGAAACTGCTTGCATTTAACACCAAATTGTTGTATTATAGAAGTACTAACTTTATGGGGAGAATCGTATGCCGACTACATTGCTGATCGTCTACCGCGTGCTGGGCACGGTGCTTTTTGCACTGGCCGCCGCCGCGATTGTGGAAAAATACCGCACCGTGCGCGGGGCTGTGCTGCTGCCCGCCCGCGTACTGGAATGCCGCAAGGCCGGCTCCACCAGCCCCGGCGCGGCGGCCGGCGGCTACCGCTATCTGGTGGAGCTGCACGCCAACGGCCGGAGGCTGGAAATGGAGACGAACGACTCCTTCTGGTTCAGGCACGACAAGGACAAGGGCAAGATCATTACGGTCTGGTACAACCCCGGCGCCCGCTGTGTTGAGCGCAAAAGCTGGGAGACCGAAATATTCTCGGCATTGCTGGCCGGTATCGGTGCGGCGCTGCTGCTGATCCGCTGAGGTGACTATGGATTGGATATTGTATCTGCTGCTGGCGCTGGCCGCAGCGGGGGATATTTTGCTGGCCGTGGTGCTGGCAAAGGTCATGCGTAAAAACGCGGGACCGGAGCAGAAGATCGACACAGCGGACGATTTTGTCCGTGCCGTGACGCCGGTGCTGCAGAGCGAAACCGATCTGCTGGCTGAGCAGCTGCGTGCCATGCAGGGAGAGAGCGCCCGCACCACAAGCGCAACGCTGCGCGACTTTTCCGCCGTGCTGGCCGAAAATCAGCGCCAGAGCGCAGCCAATAGCACCGCCCGGCTGGAGGCCATCGACCGCGCCGGGGCAGCCCGCCAGCGCGCGGCCAACGATGCCCTGCTTGCCCAGCTGACAATGATGGAAAACCGCCTGAAAAATCTGGAGGACTCCAACGCCACCCGGATGGACAGCGTGCGCGGCGCGCTGGTGCAGGGGCTGAATACGATCCGTGCCGACAACAACAAAAAGCTGGATGAGATACGCGGCACGGTCGAGGAAAAGCTGCAGGACACGCTGCAGCAGCGGATCAACGACTCGTTCAAGACAGTCAGCGCCCAGCTGGAGCAGGTCTATAAGGGTCTGGGAGAGATGCAGAATCTCGCCGCCGATGTCGGCAGCCTCAAGCAGGTGCTTTCCGGGGTAAAGACCCGCGGCATACTGGGCGAGGTGCAGCTTGGCGCGATCCTTGAGCAGATCCTGGCCCCCGGCCAGTATGAGGAAAATGTGGCTACGGTGCCCGGCAGCACCAATCGCGTGGAATTTGCGGTCAAGCTGCCGGGGCAGGGCGGCCCGGTATGGCTGCCCATTGACGCCAAGTTCCCCGGCGATACCTACGCCCACCTGCAGGCGGCGCAGCAGCGCGGCGATGCTGCCGCTGTGAACGCGATGCGCAAGGCGCTGAACAATGTGCTGCGCGCTGAGGCAAAGGATATCCATGACAAGTACATCGAGGTACCCTACACCACCAGCTTCGGCATCCTGTTTCTGCCGTTTGAGGGGCTGTACGCCGAGGTCGTCTCCAGCGGCGTGACCGAGCTGCTGCAGCGCGAGTATCAGATCACGGTCGCAGGCCCCTCCACGATGGCGGCACTGCTCAACGCCCTGCAGATGGGCTTCCGCACGCTGGCGATCCAGAAGCGCTCCGGCGAGGTCTGGACGATTTTGGGTGCGGTTAAGACCGAGTTTGAAAAGTTCGGCACCGGCCTGCAGCAGATGCAGCGCCACCTGAATCAGACCGGCTCCGATCTGGAGGAGCTGATCGGCCCGCGCAGCCGCGCCATCACCCGTAAGCTGGAGTCAGTGCAGCAGCTTGACCCGGACGCCGCCGCAGAGCTGCTTGGACTGGAAAAATAACTGCAAGACATGGCATTTTCGCCAGAATCCGCCCCCGCAAGGGGGCTTTTTCTATGCCGCTGCCCACTTTACACGGCGGGTGCGCTGTGGTATACTGAATAAGTTATTGAACAGTCAACAACATGCGGCGCTGCCGCACGCCCATAAAGGAGTTACTGCCATGATCCGTATTGTTACTGATTCCGCCGCCGATCTGACCGCGGCGGAGCTGTCCCTCCCCGGCATCTTTGTCGTGCCGCTGTCTGTCACCTTTGCAGACGGCACCACCCAGCTTGATGACGGCACGATGACGAAGGATGAATTTTTCGTCCGTCTGGCAGAGGACAGCAAGCTGCCCCGCACAAGCCAGCCCAGTCCGGCCAGCTTTATGCAGGTGTATGAGGACGCCGCCGCGGCGGGGGATGAGGTCGTGGTCATCACCATCGCCCAGAAGCTGTCCGGCACCTACCAGTGCGCGCATCTGGCCGCCGCCGATGTCGGCCTGCAGGCGTATATCGTAGACTCCGAGGCGGCTTCGCAGGCTGAGGCGCTGCTCGTCCGTGAGGCGGTGCGCCTGCGCGATGAGGAGGGCCTGACGGCGGAGGAGATCGCCGCTGTGCTGGAACAGTTCAAGAAGCGGGTGCGCATCGTCGCCGTGGTGGACAGCCTCAAGCATCTGCAGAAGGGCGGCCGGCTGCCGGCAGCGGTGGCGCTGGTGGGCGGCGCACTCGGCATCAAGCCGGTGCTGGCCCTGCAGGACGGCGCTATCAAGCTGGTGGACAAGGGCCGCGGCCGTCCCGGTGCGCTGGTTGCGATGTTCAAGCAGCTGGACGCGCTCGGCGGTGTTGACCCGCGCTACGGCTATACGCTGCTCTACAGCGATAACAAGCAGCTTGTTGCACCGGTACACCACTACATGCACCAGAATCTCCAACTGACCGGCGGCCGTGTGGCCCAGCTTGGCCCCACCATCGGCACCCATGTCGGCCCCGGTGTGGTCGGCGTGGTGTTTGTGGCGAAGGAGTAATAAAATAAAATGTAGGGGCGAGCCATGCTCGCCCCTACGAATCGGGCTTCTCCGTTCGGAGAAGCTTTTTTTATTTTCCGCTAAAAAGCTTATTCAGCAGATAGACCCCCAGCACCAGCGCGCCGAGGACGAGGAAGATCCCCGCCATACCGGCGCAGAGCATCGAGAGGGTGACGGGCAGCAGAGCAGTTGACATGGCGCAAGCCTCCTTATACATAACCATTCATCAGGGTCAGGATCAGGCCGCCGGCGATGACCGATGCGATCTGGCCAGAGACATTGACGCTGATCGAGTACATCAGCAGGAAATTCTGATTGTCCTCGGCCAGACCCATCTGGTTGACAACACGGCCGCTCATCGGGAAGGCGGAGATGCCCGCCGCGCCGATCATCGGGTTCAGCTTCTTGCCCTCGGGCAGGAACAAATTCAACAGCTTGGCAAAGAAAACGCCGCCCGCCGTGTCAAAGACAAAGGCCACCAGACCCAGCGCAAGGATCAGCAGGGTGTCGGGGCGGACAAACTTGTCGGCGGTCATCTGCCCGGCCACGGTCAGGCCCAGCACGATCGTGATGAGGTTTGCCAGCACATTCTGGGCTGTCTCGGACAGGGCGTTCAGCACGCCGCACTCGCGCAGCAGATTGCCGAACATCAAAAAGCCGACCAGTGCCACGCTGGCGGGTGCGACCAGCCCGGCCAGCACAGTGACCACAATCGGGAACAAAATTTTGGTGGTTTTGCTCACGCTGCCCTTCTGGTAGGGCATACGAATCAGACGCTCCTTCTGGGTGGTGCAAAGGCGGATGACCGGCGGCTGCACGATGGGAACCAGCGCCATATAGCTGTAGGCCGCCACCATGATAGCGCCCAGATACTTGCTGCCCAATGTGTTGGCGACAAAGATAGCCGTGGGGCCGTCTGCCGCGCCGATGACGGCGATGGAGGCTGCGTCAGGCAGGTCGAAGAACAGCCCGGCCAGCACCAGCGTGACAAAGATGCCCAGCTGCGCCGCCGCGCCGAACAGCATCAGCCACGGCTTTTCCAGCAGCGGGCCGAAGTCGATCATGGCACCGATGCCGATGAAGAGCAGCAGCGGGAACAGCTCGTTGGACATACCGGCGTCAAAAAGCGCGCTGATCGGGCCAACGGTCTCGCCCTGTGTGATGGCGCCGGACATCGGCAGGTTGACGAGGATCGCACCGAAGCCCATCGGCAGCAGCAGGCTCGGCTCCATTTTTTTGGCGATGGCAAGGTAGATCAGCAGGCCGCCGATGACCCACATGACCACCATCTGCCAGGTGAGGTTGCCGAGGTTTGCGAACAGCCCGGCAAAGGTTTGCAGGATTTGCATAAGCTCCCTCCCATGGGTTATGGGCGGCAGGGCAAAATAAAAAGACCCCTGCCGCAGAAAAAACTGCGGCAAAAGTCTCAGAATTGCAGTATGCCCCGGAGCCGCATCGGACGGCTCGTGGTGACGAAGCGATACGGCGCGGCAACCCGCGTCCCTTACTCCCTTTTACCTACCTGATAGTATAACGCAGGACGGAAGAATTTGCAAGTGGAAATTTGGCGGCAAAAGAAAGCAAAAGAAAGCCCTCAATATACCGAGAAGTAGCCGATATGCTCCGGCTCGTTGTCCTCAACCAGCACCGTGAAGCCGCAGGGGTTGACCTCGGTGCTCTTGCCGAAGGCTTCCTCCGCAATCAGGTGCGGGCCGCGGTTCAGGATGATCTCCGCCGTCTGGGTTTTGCCCACGCGGCGGTAGTGCAGCACATCGCCCTCGGCACGGATCAGCTCAAGCCGCCCGCCGTCAAAGGCATCGCAGCTGCGGCGCAGGGCGGCCAGTGTTTTCATCGGGCCGCGCAGCCGCTGCTCGGTGGAGTTCCAGTCAAAGAACGCCCGGTTGAAGGGGTCGCGGTAGCCCTGCATGGCGATCTCATCACCGTAGTAGATGCAGGGCACGCCCGGCAGGGTAAAGATCATCGCATAGCCCAGCAGCAGGCGGCGGATGGCGCTGTCCATCTGGCCGGACGGGATGCAGCGCTTGCTCTGCCAGTAGCGGTCGCGGCCGTTGCAGGGCTCGCCCGCAATGGCGGTGATGGCGCGCTCGGTGTCGTGGGTCGAGAGGAAGTTCATCGCGCAGTCCAGCGCCGGGGCAGGGTAGTTCTCACAGATCTGCAGGATTCGGTCGGCCACATCCGCCGTGTCAGCGCCGCGCAGGTAATCCAGCGTGGCGTTGCGGAAGGGATAATTCATCACGGCGTCGAGGCCGTGCCCGCGCAGGTAGGTGCGGCGCTGGCCGAAAGCCTCCTTCGTGGTGGCGTCCTCCCAGACCTCACCCAGCAGCAGCTTGTCCTCGCCGTGGGATTTGACGGCAGCACGGATTTTTTCAATGAAATCATCGGGCAGCTCATCGGCCACATCGAGCCGGAAGCCCGAGGCGCCCAGCCCCAGCCATGTGTCAATAACACCGCCCTTGCCGCAGATGAAATCCACATAGGAGGGCGAATCCTCCTGCACCTCGGGCAGTGTCTCAAAGCCCCACCAGCAGCGGTAGCCGCTGCGGTAGCCGGAGTCAAAGTCGTACCAGCTGCGGTAGGGTGAGCTGCGGTCGCGGTAGGCACCGCCCGGGCCGTAGCGGCCCTCGCGGTTAAAGTAGACCGAGTCCGAGCCGGTGTGGCTGAACACGCCGTCAAGAATGATGCGGATGCCCTCTCTGGCAGCGGCGGCGCAAAGGGCGCTGAACTCCTCGTTCGTGCCCAGCAGCGGGTCGGCCTTGAGGTAGTTGGCCGTGTTGTAGCGGTGGTTGGCGTGGGCCTCAAAGATCGGGTTCAGATACAGGCAGGTGATGCCGAGATCGCGCAGGTACGGCAGCTTTTGCTGAATACCGGCAAAATCGCCGCCGTAGTAGTCCATGTTCAGGTAGCCCTCGCTCTGCTCAGTCGGCCAGAAGTAGGGCTCACCGGTCTTGTCGGCGCGGTAGATGCGGTCGGCAAAGGGCATCTCCTTGCCGGGGTTCCCCTCGCAGAAGCGGTCGGGGAAGATCTGGTACATGGTACCGTTTTTCAGCCAGTCCGGGGTCTTGAAGTCCGGCTCGTAGACCGTCAGCTGCCAGTCCTGACCGTCAGTCCAGCTTAGCACGCCCTCGCCGCCGGGGGTGCGGTAGATGCGGCGGAAATCGGTGTACAGGTCAAAGTGGTAAAAGTACAGCCCCGAGGTGGTGGGCGTCACGGTCAGCGTGAAGTGGTTGATGTTGGGCGTCTGCCCGGTGAACTCCATGCGGTAGTGTATGGGGTCTTCGTGGTCCTTCGTCAGAACCAGATGCGGGTCAACATAGCCCAGATTTTCGGGCACCGTCAGGTTGAAGGTCACAGCCTGCCCGGCGGGAATCGCCCCGAACGGGGCTTTGCAGGCGGAGTCGAGGCTGTTGTAGAATGTGTGGGACATACAAGTCTCCCCTTTGTGTTAGCGTAAAGCCTTCCCCCAAAGGGGGAGGGTGGCCGAAGGCCGGATGAGGGGCAGCGCTGCCGTGATTGCCCTTGAACGGGCAGCTACGGCAAGTTCGCCCCTCATCAGTCACCTTCGGTGACAGCTTCCCCCAAAAGGGGAAGCCTATGCAAAAGGCCGTGCCCTGTGAAGGGCACGGCCAAGATCAAGTAACAGAATTATTTGACGGGAGTGGCGCCCCAGATGTCACGCGCATAGTCCATGATGGAGCGGTCTGCGCTGAAGATACCTGCGTTGGAGATGTTCATCAGGCTCATGTGGTTCCACTTCTGCTTGTCGCGGTACAGCTCCTGCAGATCGTGCTGGGCACGGCGGTAATCCTTGAAGTCCGCCATGACCATGTACGGGTCAGAGTTGCGCAGGTTGCTGGTGACTTCGCTGAAGTTTTCGCCGTTCCAGCCCTTCTCAAGGAAGTCCAGCACGGCCATAGCGGTGTTGTCGCCGCTGATAAAGGCGTTCGGGTGGTAGCCCATGCCCTTCAGCGCGTTGACCTCGGGGGTCAGCATGCCGAAGATGATCTCGTTCTCGTGGCCGGCGGCATCGGCGATCTCAACATTCGCGCCGTCCAGCGTGCCCAGCGTGATCGCGCCGTTCAGCATGAACTTCATGTTGCCGGTGCCGGAAGCCTCGGTGCCGGCCAGAGAGATCTGCTCGGAAACCTCGGAGGCGGGCATCAGGCGCTCAGACAGGCTGACGCAGTAGTCCTCGAGGTAGACGATGCGCAGCTTGCCGCGCACGGCGGGATCTTCGTCGATCATCTTGCCCAGCTTGCAGATCATGCGGATCATCTGCTTGGCCATGTAGTAGCCGGGGGCAGCCTTGGCGCCGAAGATGTAGGTCTTGGGGGTGAACTCGGCGTTGGGGTTGTTCTTCAGGTACAGGTACTCGGCCGCGATGTTCAGCGCGTTCAGGTGCTGGCGCTTGTACTCGTGCATGCGCTTGACCTGGCAGTCGAAGATAGAGTCGGGGTCGATGACCTGACCGGTGGACTTCTGCAGATAGTTGGCGAACAGGACCTTGTTCTCGCGCTTGACCTTGGCGGCAGCGGCCTGCACGGTCTTGTCGTCCACGAACTTCTCCAGCTTCTTCAGCTCGGCAGCATCGGTCTTGAAGCCATCGCCGATGGTCTCCTCCAGCAGGCTGGTCAGGCCGGGGTTGGAGGCCAGCAGCCAGCGGCGGTAGGCAATGCCGTTGGTGACATTCTTGAACGCCTGCGGCTTGTACAGGAAGTAATCATGGAAGACGCTGTCCTTGATGATCTCGCTGTGCAGCTTGGAAACGCCGTTGATGGCGTGGCAGGTGTAGGCGCAGATGTTGGCGGTGCGGACCTGATTGTCACCGATGATCGCCATGTAGTCGATCTTGCCCTGATCGCCGGGGAAGGCCTTGGCCAGATCGGCGCGGCAGCGGCGATCCATCTCGCAGACGATCTGCCAGATGCGGGGCAGGGTGGAGCGGAAGATGTCCGCATTCCACTTCTCCAGCGCCTCGCTCATGACGGTGTGGTTGGTGTAGGCGAACACCTTGCGGCAGATGTCGAAGGCGGCGTCCCACTCATAGCTGCACTCGTCCAGCAGGATGCGCATCATCTCGGGGATGGCAACGGTCGGGTGGGTATCGTTCAGCTGGATGGCAACCTTGTCAGCCAGATTGTCCAGCGTGCCGTACTGGTTCAGGTGGTTCTGCAGGATGTCGGCGATAGACGCAGCAGAGAAGAAATACTGCTGGCGCAGACGCAGGATCTTGCCCTCGGTGTGGTTGTCGTTGGGGTAGAGGATCTTGGAGATCAGCTCTGCGGAGGCAGACTGGCTGATGGCGGTGTTGTAGTTGCCGGCGTTGAAGCTGCTCATATCAAAGCTTGGGGCCTTGGCCTGCCACAGACGCAGCTTGGAAACACCGTTGGAGCCGTAACCGGCCACATACATATCGTTGGGTACGGCGATGACCGAGTTGTAGTTCTCGTACTTTACATGGTGGAAGCCGCCCTCCCACGTCTCGATGGCCTGACCGTCAAAGCGGATCTCCTGTGCCTGATCGGGATGGCTCTTGATCCAGACCTGACCGCCGGGCAGCCAGTTGTCGGCAGTCTCCTGCTGCCAGCCGTCCACGATCTTCTGCTTGAAGATGCCGTACTCATACAGGATGGAGTAGCCGGTGCCGGGGATGCAGTCGGTGGCCATGCCGTCCAGATAGCAGGCGGCCAGACGGCCCAGACCGCCGTTGCCCAAGCCCGCATCGGGCTCCTGCTCATAGATGGTGTCAATCTTGACATCGGCATCGGCCAGCACGCTCTCGGCAACCTCGTTCAGGCCGAGGTTGAACAGGCTGGTGCGCAGGCTGCGGCCCATCAGGAACTCCATGCAGAGGTAGTAGACCTGCTTCTTGCCCTCACCCAGGATCTTGGACTGGAACTGCTTCTGACGGTCGGACATGATCTGGCGGGTGATCATGGCGAGGCAGCGGTAGATCTGATCGGCGGAGGCAGTGTCGAGGGTGACATTGCACTCGCTCATCAGCTTGTCCTTGAGAAGCTTCTCAAATTCACGCTTTGTGTATTTCAAAATCGTTCTCTCCTTACTTCTTCTTTCGATATAACTTGGGAACACTGATTTTTGCGCTTGTATTTCGCGTGCCTACAAAAGCACACTATAGATTATAACGGTATTTGCCCGTGTGCGCAAGTCAAAATTGCCTGTTTACAGCTTTTTTATACAATTCCGTCAAAAAGGGCTTTTGTAAATTGTAGATTTGTATTATAATAATAGTAAGATTCTGCGCCGTCACTGCAAAAAACGCGCGCAGACCGGAAGGAGTATGATTATGGGTATGGCAACCTCGAAAGTGCGGCTGAACATCTGCGGCTCGAGCTATGTGGTCAACACAAGCGAGAGCGAGGATTACATGCAAAACCTCGCCGACCGCCTTAATCTGGACATGAACGAGCTGATGGCGTCCTCAAACTCTGTCTCGATCACGACAGCAGCGGTCATGACGGCCCTCAACTACCGCGATGAGCTGGAAAAGGCCAGCGGCAGCGCCGATAATATGCGCCGCCAGATCAAGGATTATCTGGAAGATGCAGCCAGCGCCAAGATGGCTGCCGAGGAGGCCCGCCGCGAGAATGTGTCGCTGAAGCGCCGCATCGACGAACTGGAGCGCCGTCTGCGCCGCAATCAGTTCCCTGTGGAGGACGAATGAGCCGCCCCGAGATTCTGGCCCCGGCGGGAAACCGTGAGATGCTTGGCGCCGCTGTGTTCAGCGGCGCTGATGCTGTTTATCTGGGGCTGACCGGCTTTAACGCCCGCCGCACGGCGGGCAATTTCACCCCGGAGGAGCTGCGGGAGGCCGTGGCTTTCTGCCATGCGCGGGGCGTCAAGGTCCATGTGACGCTGAATACGCTGGTCTATGACCGTGAACTGGCAGGGCTGGCCGATGCGGTGCGCGCCGTGGCTGCGGCCGGGGCGGATGCCGTGATTGCCGATGATCTTGCCACGGCGCAGCTGGTCAAGAGCATTGCGCCGACGCTGCACCTGCACGGCTCGACCCAGATGAGCGTCCACACACCGGAGGGGGCAAAGGAGCTGGCTGCGCTGGGCTATGACCGGGTCATCCTTGCGCGCGAGCTGTCGCTCGATGAGATCCGCGCCGTCTGCGAGGCCAGCCCCATCGAGGTCGAGGTCTTTGTCCACGGGGCGCTCTGCATGGGCGTGTCCGGCCAGTGCATGATGAGCGCGTTTCTGGGCGGGCGCAGCGGTAACCGGGGTGCCTGCGCAGGGCCCTGCCGCCTGCCGTTTGATGCAAGCCCCGGCCTGCGCCCGGGCCAGCCGGGCCGGGCCTGCCACCTGAGCCTGAAGGATATGGACTACATCCCGCATCTGCGGGAGCTGATGGACGCGGGGGTTGCCAGCGTGAAAATTGAGGGCCGCCTGCGCACGCCTGAGTATGCGGCGGCGGTCGTCACGGCCTGCCGCGCCGTCTGCGCGGGGCAGCCCTACGATGAAAAGCTGGTGCGGGACATCTTCTCCCGCTCGGGCTTTACGGACGGTTACCTCATGAACCGCAACGATGGCAAAATGTTCGGTGTGCGCACCGAGGCAGATGCCGAGGCTACCCGCGCCGCCACCCCGAAAGCACGCGAGCTGTTCCGCCGTGAGCTGCAGCGCGTGCCGGTGCGCTACACCGTCAGCGGCGGTGTGGAGGACGGCGGCATCAAGCTGACGGCTGCCGATGCGGACGGCCATAAGGTCAGTGTCTACAGCGCCGATGAGCCGCAGCCCGCCCAAAAGGACCCGCTGCCCGGCGTTGAGCGCGCCCTCGGCAAGACGGGCGGCACACCGTTCGTAATGACGGGGCTGACCGCTGAGGCGGGGGAGGGGGGTCTGGGCTTTCTGCCCGGCTCCGTCTGGAACGAAATGCGCCGCGAGGCGCTGGACCGCCTGCTGGAAAAGCGCAGCGAAGTCCGGCCCCACGCCACGCAGGATATAACGCTGCCCGCCTACCCGGCACACACCGTCGGGCAGGTCCCGGCGCTGGCTGCCCGCTTTGCCAACGCGGCCCAATGCCCGGCAGAGGCAGTGGATAAGCTGCAATACCTGATTTTCCCAATCGCTGAGGCGGAGAGCATCTCCGCCGCATGGCGCGGGAAAACGCTGCTGGAGCTGCCGCGGGCCATGTTCGGCAAGCTGGAGCAAAAGACCGCCGCGCGGCTGGATGCCCTGCAGGATGCAGGCTTTGCGGGTGCGGTCGTCAACAACCCCGCGCAGCTTCGCCTTGCAGACGGCTGGACGCTGTACGGCGGACTCGGTCTTAATGTCACAAACCCGATGAGTGCTGCCCGCTATGCGGCGCTTGGTATGCAGGGCATGCTGCTGCAGCCCGAGACAGCCCTGACCGCCATGACGGCCATCGCCCCCGGTGTGCCGACAGCGGCGCTGTGCTACGGCCACCTGCCCCTGATGCTGACCCGTGCCTGCCCTTTGCGCAATGTGCGGGACTGCGGCAAATGTCAGGGCGGCGGCACACTGCGCGACCGCAAGGGCCGCGACTTTACCGTGACCTGCTCAGCCCCCGGCGGGGCCGGTGTGCGCACGGTGTACAACCCTGTGCCCCTCTATATGGGCGAGCGCCTGCGCGAGATGCCGGTCGATGTGGCAGTCGCAGCCTTTACCACCGAGACCCCGGCCCGCGCCGCCCAGATTTTGGCAATGCTTTTGGACGCCCGCCCGTTTGACAATGAGTTTACGAGAGGGCTATACTATACCAATAACTGAATAGATAAAAGATAATAGATAATAAATAATAAATGATGTGGAGTTTTTGCCCGCAGGGCAAAAACAAAATTTTGAGCGGCGCGCAGCGCCGCGCTCCACCTGTTTTTTTATCTTTTATCTCTTATCTATTATCTTCTTTTGGAGGCTCCCATGACCCCTGTTGTGAAATATAAAAAATTAGACCCGCGCGCGGTTGTGCCGCAGTATGCCACCCCCGGCGCGGCGGCGGCCGATCTGTGCGCACTGCTTGATGCACCGCTGACGCTGGCCCCGATGCAGCGCACGCTGGTGCCCACCGGCCTTGCCATTGAGCTGCCGGACGCAGGGTGCGTTGCCCTCGTCTACGCCCGCAGCGGCCTGTCCATCAAGCACGGCCTCTGCATGGCAAACGGTGTCGGCGTCATTGACAGCGATTACCGCGGTGAACTGCGCGTGCCGATGGTCAACCTGTCCGACACGCCCTATACGATCCAGCCCGGTGAGCGGGTTGCCCAGCTCTGCATCGCCCCCGTCTGGCAGGCTGCCTTCACCCCCGCCGATGCCCTGAGCGATACCGACCGCGGGGCAGGCGGCTTCGGCTCGACGGGAAAATAAAAAACAGAAAGGCTTCCCCCGCGGGGCTGCGCCCGCAGGCGCGTGTCGGAGTGCAACCGCCGTAGGCGGCACTTGGCACGGAGACTGAAGCTGTCGCCGAAGGCGGCTGATGAGGGCCGACCTTGCGGCAATAACCCGCTTATGGGCAGCCGCCGTAAGTCTGCCCCTCATCCAGCCTCGGCCGCCTTCCCCCGCGGGAAAGGTGATTTTACCCTAAGGCGGCTTACTTAGGCACACTTCGACACACCCATCTGCTTATAATAAACGAGAAAGGAAGCACACCATGGCTCTGATCCTTGCCTCCGGCAGTCCGCGCCGCCGTGAGCTGATGTCCCTTATCACGCCCGAATACACCGTGATCACCAGCGAGCTTGACGAAACGAAGATCGCGGCGGATTCCCCGGCCCAGCTGGCCAAGGCCCTTGCCACTGCCAAGGCCCGCGCTGTGGCCGAGGAACGCCCCGATGACATCGTCTGCGGCTTTGATACGGTGGTCGAGTGCGAGGGGGAGGTGTTCGGAAAGCCAAAGGACGAGGCTGATGCGGTGCGGATGCTGCACGCCCTCTCCGGGCGGGAGCATCGTGTGCACACGGGGGTCTGCATCTGCTGCGGCCGCCGCGCGGCAGCAACGGTGGAGACAACGAGCGTCCATTTTTCGCCCATTGACGAAGCGGATCTGCTTGCCTATGTGCGCACGCCCGAGCCCTACGATAAGGCGGGTGCCTACGCAATCCAGGGGCATGCAGCGCTGTGGTGTGCCGGCATCGAAGGATGCTACTACAACATTATGGGGCTGCCGGTCCACCGCACGGCACAGCTGCTGCGGGAATTCCAATAACGCCGTACAGCCCCGCAGACGGGGGACTGTATGGGAAGAATCTGCAACTTTTTTACATGCTTTTTCGGGAGAATACACGCTATGTTTACCAAAGACATCGGCATTGATCTGGGTACCGCCAACACACTGGTCTATATGAAGGGCCGCGGCATCATCATGCGGGAGCCGAGCGTTGTCGCCGTGGACCCGCGCAGCGATGAGCTGCGGGTGCGCAGCGTCGGGCATGAGGCCAAGGCGGTCATCGGCCGTGCGCCGGGTTCCATTGTGGCTGTGCGCCCGCTCAAGGACGGCGTCATCGCCGACTTTGACATTACGGCCGCCATGCTGCAGAGCTTTATCCGTCAGGCCTGCGGCAGCACCCTGCTGGCCAGGCCCCGGGTCGTTATCTGTGTGCCGTCCGGCGTTACCGAGGTCGAGCGCCGCGCCGTGCGTCAGGCAGCCGCCAAGGCGGGCGCCCGTGAGGTCACAGTCATTGAGGAACCGATGGCTGCCGCCATCGGCAGCGGCCTGCCCACCACCGATGCGGTCGGCAGCATGATCGTTGACATCGGCGGCGGCACGGCAGAGGTGGCCGTTATCAGCCTGTCGGGCATCGTGGCCAGCCGCAGCGTCCGCTGTGCGGGCGATGCGCTTGACCAGAGCATCATCGCCTTCATCAAGCGCAAATACAACCTGCTGGTGGGGGAGCGCACGGCCGAGCAGATCAAGATCGAGATCGGCTCCGCCTGCCCGCAGGACCCCGAGACCAGCATGGAGATCAAGGGCCGCAATCTCGTGGACGGCCTGCCCAAGGACATTCTGATCCGGTCGGAGGAGGTCCGCGATGCAATGAGCGAATGTCTGCTGCGCATCGTGGAGGCTATCAAGGATACGCTGGAATGTACCCCGCCCGAGCTGTCCAGCGACATCATCGACCGCGGCATTATGCTTTCGGGCGGCGGCGCGCTGCTGCGCGGGCTGGATACCCTGATCCAGAACGAGACCGGCATTGATGTCCATATCGCCGAGGCCCCGCTCGACTGCGTGGCGCTGGGCGCCGGGGCTGTGCTGGATAACCCCGAACTTGCCGGGCGACGGAAAGAAGAAATGAGCTACTTATAAAATGAGGGCCTTCCCCTTTGGGGGAAGGTGGCCGAGGCCCCGCCCGAGGTCGGATGAGGGAAAACCTTGCCGTATTGCCCGTGAACTGGCAGTGTTGGCGAGCTCGCCCCTCATCAGTCCGCTTCGCGGCCAGCTTCCCCCCCTAGGGGGAAGCCTTTTCTTTTTCCTGCCGAACCGCCGAAAAAAAGATTGACAAACGGCGCGTTTCCAGCTATTATTAAGTTGTTCGCATCTTCCCGGAGGAATACCATGCCCTTGCCAAAGTCTATGATCGAGGCGGAGCTGCCCGCCCGCGCACAGCAGGGGGATGAAAATGCGCTTGCCGCGCTCATCGCCCGCATGATGCCTGCCATCCGCAAGGGGGCCGCCGACTGTACGGCCCCGGGGCTGGATTTTGACGATGCTGTGCAGGAGGGGCTGATTGGCCTGTTCCGCGCTGTGCGGGAGTATGACCCCGCAGCGGGCCCGACTTTTGCCGCCTTTGCTGCGGCAAGCATCCGCCATGCCCAGCAGGACGCCCGCCGTGCCGCGCTGCGCAAAAAGCATGCGCCGCTGAATTTCAGCGTGCCGCTGCCCGACGCACAGCAAAGCACCGACACCCGCCCCGGACCGGAGGAAATTGCCATCTCCGGCGAACAATATGCCGACACGATGCGCCGTATGCAGACCGAGCTTTCCGAGCTTGAGCGCCGGGTGCTGATGGCCGGACTGGAGGGCAGGACCCCCGCGCAGACCGCGCAGGAGCTGGGTCTGCCTGCCAAAAATGTGGCCAATGCCTTGGCCCGTGCCCGCCGCAAGCTGCGTGGCGGACAAAACCCCTAGGATTCAGGTGATCTGCCTGCATCATATATCAACCTGCCCCCAGTAGCGCCTAAAATCAGTTCAGTTGGTCCATTCCCATTGCGTTGTTTTAGATTCTTCCGCGGGCAAAATAAACACAGAGGAGATACCCACTATGTTCGAAGACAAGACTTTGGTATGCAAGGATTGCGGCAAGGAGTTCGTTTGGACCGCCGGCGAGCAGGAGTTCTACGCCAGCCGTGGTTTTGAGAACCAGCCCCAGCGCTGCAAGCCCTGCCGCGATGCCCGCAAGAACTCTACCCGCGGTGAGCGCCAGATGTTCGACGCCGTCTGCGCCAGCTGCGGCAAGACCTGCAAGGTTCCCTTCCAGCCCCGCGAGGACCGTCCGGTCTACTGCAGCGAGTGCTTTGCCAAGATGAAGGAGAACGGCTGATTTTACGCGGTTTCGTGTAAACTGAGTTGAATTTTTCCATTCCGCGCCCCGGCCTAACCGCCGGGGCGTGGTTTGTTATGGGGGACGGACTATGACGGTGAAACAAAAAACGCAGCGCGCAGTATGGCTGCTGGGTATCGCGGCGCTGGTGCTGGTGTGGTGCAGCAAATCCTCGCCCCTGTATGCCTTCAACGACTGGATGGACGCAAACATTTTTTTTACGATGGGCAAGTCGATGCTCCGCGGCAGGGTGCTGTACCGGGATGTGTTTGACCACAAAGGCCCGGTGCTGTATCTTCTCTACGGGCTGGCCGCCTGTGTGGACAATACCGGCTTTGGCGGCGTGCTGCTGCTGGAGACAGCGGCCTTTGCGGCCTTTCTCTGGCTGGGGCTGCGCAGTGCCGAGGTGATTTGCGGCCGGGCGCTGCACCCTGCATGGACGGCACTGCCTGCTGCGGCCATTGCCGCCAGCCGCGCCTTCTCCCACGGCGGCAGTGCCGAGGAGCTGCTTCTGCCTCTGCTGGCGGCGGCGCTTTTTGGCGCTGTAAGCACCCTGCGGACATCCCGCCCCATGCCGCTGCGCCGTGTTGTGCTGCACGGCTTTTTGGCGGGGTGCGCACTCTGGCTCAAATACACGGTGCTGGGCTTTTACCTTGTCTGGGCGGTGCTGCTGGCAGTGCTCTATCTGCGGCGCGGCTGGCGCGGGCCGCTTGGCCGTGCCGTCGGGGCTTATCTCGGCGGCATGGCGCTCGCTACACTGCCGTGGGTCGTCTACTTCGGCGTGCAGGGTGCGCTGGGGGACTGGTTCACCTGCTACTTCTATGATAACCTTTTCCTTTATAAAGGGGAGGGCGGCGGTGCGGCAGCGCTCGCACAGCATCTCTGGTGGGCGGTGCGCGATGCCCTGCCTGCTGCGGTGCTGCTGGCGCTATTTCTGCTGTGGGCGGCGCTTCACCAACCCGCTGCAGCGGGAGCCGTGGCGGCCCTTGCGGCGGGCCTGGCCTTCACCAGCCTGATGGGCGGGTATCTCGTATACTACGGGCTGGTGCTGAGTGTTTTTGCCCCGCTGGGGCTGGTGCCGCTGATCCTCCTTGTGGAAAAGTGCAAAGCCCCCGCCGCCGCAAAGCGGCTTGCACCGGCAGCCGCCGTGGCGCTGGCGCTGGTCTGGTGCGTGACGCGCAGCCCCAACCGGGCCTTGCGCTGGCGCACGGCCGACAGTATGCCGCAGCGCCGCTTTGCCCGGCAGATCAACGGCGCAAGCCTGCTCAACTACGGCACGCTGGACGGCGGCTTTTACACGGCGGCGGGCGTGCTGCCGCCCTGCCGGTATTTCTGCGTGACCAACATGCCGCTGGATGACCAGTGGGCCGAGCAGAATGCCCTGCTGGCAGGCGGGGCCGTGGATTATGTCGTTGCGCTGACCGGGGATCTGGGCACGGCGTTCCCGCGCTATGCGGTCGTGGATGAGTGCAGCTGCGACGGCGGAGAGGGGCTGCTGACATGGTATCTTTATAAGCTGCAGGCATGATTTGCGTTTTTCGTCCGTGTGCTGTATAATGGTACACAGGCAGCCCTTTGCGTTTCTGCCCCTGATTTCAGCAGATATGACTCTGCACATTGCCAGAAAGGCGGATTATGAAAAAAACACTCACGCCCCGCCGCGCAGTCTGCGGGCTGCTGGCGGCGCTGGCCGCCGCAGCTGCGGTATGGCTGCTCTGCCGCTGGGTCGGCTATGATCTGCAGCTCCGGCTCGGTGATAAGCAGCAGTTTGAGATCGTCAACGATGACTACAGCCAGATCATAGATGTCCCGGACGAGGGACTTGTGCAGACCCTGCCGCTCAAGGCAGGGCAGAGCATCTGCGGCGTGCGGCTGAATTTCAGCACCCATGGTGCGCTCTACAAATCCGGCATGGTCATGGTGGATCTCTACGATGAGACTGGTCAGCTGCTGGGGCAGGGGGCCGGAAACTTCCTGAATATCTTCAACGACAGCTTCACGGCGTTCGCGTACAGCGGCAGCTACACGGCCGAAAAGGACGAGGTACTGACCCTGCACATCTACAACGAGGTCGCGTGGGACGGCCCGCTGGGCCTTTGGGCCAGCGAGGGCACCGTGCCCGGTATGCCGCTGTACGCCGGAGATACGGCGCAGGATGCCACGCTGGCGCTGCAGATCATGACCGACAGGTCAGCCGACTGGCCGACCCGGCTGGCGCAGCGTCTGGCACCGCTGCTGGCAGCTGCCGCCTTTGCCGCCGTGCTGCTCTGCGTCTGGCGTGCCCCGGCGGTACTCTATCTGGCGGCAGTGGGCCTTGCCTGCGGACTGGCCTTTGTGCGGGTCACACCGGCGCTGACCGCCCCCGATGAATACACCCATCTGGCCGCCGCCTATGAGCAGGCCAGCCGATGGAGCGGGCAGACCGCCGCCGATGAAAACGGCCGCCTGCTTGTGCGCGCCTGTGATGCGCCATACTTTGGCACCAGAACGGGGGACATCGGCATCTTCGCCTACAAGCAGGCCGAGGCCGTCATTGAGCAGGCACAGAGGTCCGAGCCGGCCGACCCGGCACTGACCGTGGTGAGCGAGGCAAAGGCAGGGCAGGGCAGCGGCAGCTACCTGCCGCAGGCGCTGGGCATCTGGCTGGCGCGGGCGCGCGGTGCGGATTTTTACACAATGCTGCGCGCCGGGCGCATCTGCAACCTGTTGCTTTATCTGGCGCTGGCGGCGCTGGCTGCGGCGCTGGCCCCGGCCGGGGTACGCGGGCTGCTGGCCTGCGTGGCCATGCTGCCGATGCCGCTGCAATTAGCGGGCAGTCTTTCGCCCGATGCCTCGGTGCTGGGCACGGTGTTCTGCTACACGGCGCTCTGTCTGCGGCTCTGCGGCAAAAGGGCCGCGCGGTGGGAGAAGCTGCTTCTTGTTGTGCTGGGCGGCATCGTCGGCCCGGCCAAGGCCATCTATCTGCCCGTGGTGCTGCTCTGCCTTATTATCCCGGCAGAAAACCTCGATGGGCCGCAGAGATTTGTCCGAGGCCCGTTTGGACTGCGCGTGCGCTCCGGACGGCTGATACAGGCGGCAACCCTCGTGCTGGCGGGCGGCCTGTGGCTGACCGCCAACCTCAGCGCGCTTGCCTACGCCGCGCGGGATGTGAGCCGTGCCGCACTGGCGGCGGGCGCTGCGGCGCTGGCGGTCATGCTGGTGCTTGTGCTGCGCCTTTACGCATGGGCGCGCACCGATGCCCGCAGACTGCGCCGGTTGCGCCGGGGGCTGGCGGCTGCGGCTGCCGCTGCGGTGCTGGGCGGCGTGCTTGTCCTCTCCCGCATGGGCGGCGGGCTGGACCCCGATCAGCTTTTGATGACGAACCCCAACGGCGATTCCATCTGGACCTTCTCGCTGGGCTACATCTGCCGCAACCTGCCCGCCACGGCGAAGCTTTTGCTGCGCACGATCCCTGAGCAGGGCGCGCTCTGGCTGCAGGGCGTTTTGGGCACCACGCTGGGGGAACCGATCGTTTACCGCCTCGATGTAAGCTGGCTGCTCGGCGTTGGGCTGGTGCTGGCACTGTTGGCGGCGGCGCTGCCTGTGCAGGGCGAGCAGCCGCTCCTTGGCCGCCGCGCGGCATGGGGCACGGCGGGCATCATCCTCTGCGTTGTGGCGGCGTCCCTTGTCGTGGCGCTGAACTGGACCCCCATCAACTACCAGACGCTTTTCGGTCTGCAGGGCCGCTACTGGCTGCCCGTGCTGCCGCTGGCGCTGGTGCTCTGCAAGCGCGTGGGCAATATCAGCCTGCGGCGCAATGCTTCCCGCGGGGCGGCGCTGGCCGTCGCCGCCTGTACACTGTTGACCCTGCTGCAGGGCTTTGGCCTGTACGCCAGCTGGCAGCCGGTATCATAAAAGATAACAAAACCCAGATAAGGAGAACCATCTTATGACCGTTACGAAGAATACCATCATTGCCGAGATCCTGAACAACGACCCCACCCAGGGCTGCGTGCCTATCTTCCTGTCCACCGGTATGCACTGCCTGGGCTGCATGGCCTCCCACGGTGAGACTGTCGAGGAGGCCTGTGCCGTCCACGGCGTTGACGCCGATGAGCTGGTCGCAGAGCTGAACGATTACTTTGCACACCAGTAATGCACCGCGGCTGGACGCCCGCCTTGCCGCTGCCTTCGACTTTGTACGGCCGGGGCATGTGGCGGCGGACATCGGCTGCGATCACGGCAAATTAAGCGCCGCACTGGCGGGCAGCGGTCGCTGCCCGCTTGTTTTGGCTTGCGACCTGCGCCCCGACCCGCTGCAGAAGGCCCGCATGACCTGCGCACCTTACGGGGAACGGGTGCAGTTCCGGCTGGGCAGCGGCCTGCAGGTCCTCGCCCCCGGCGAGGCGGAGGAGATCATCATCGCCGGTATGGGGGCCGAAACCATCATAGAAATTCTGGAGGCAGCCCCTTGGGTGTTTGACGGGCGGTACAATCTGGTGCTGGTGCCCGCCACTAAGCACAGCATCCTGCGGCGCTGGCTGGCCCGGCGCGGCTTTGCCCTCAGGGCGGAAACGCTTTGTCAGGCCGCGGGCCGCTGGTACGCAGTCATGAACGCGCAGTACACCGGCGCGCCCTGTGAACCGGACGGGCTGTACTGCCTGACCGGCCTGACGCAGGGACAGCCCGGCTGCGCGGATTACTATGCCAGCCAGAACGCCAAGCTGAAAAAGTACCGCCTCGGCCTGCCGGACGGCGCAGAAAAGGACGCGGTGGGGGCGCTTATCGCGGAATTGGACAGGCTGGCGGAAGGGTGAACGCTCACGGGCGGATATGGAATCCGCCCCTACGGGCTCCACTTGTAGGGGCGCATTCCATATGCGCCCGCAGGGTGCTGCCAACACATAAACTTTTTGGAGGGATTATCATGTCAGTAACGGTACGGCAGATTTTAGGTCTGCTGCAGGCGGCGGCTCCGCAGGAGCTGGCCCTCAGCTGGGACAATGTCGGCCTGCTGGTCGATGCGGGTAAGCCGGTGGACGGCGTGCTGACCGCGCTGGACATCACCCCTGCGGTCGTGCGGGAGGCGGTCGAAAATGACTGCCAGCTTATTGTCAGCCACCATCCAGTCATCTTCCAGCCCATCAAAAGTCTGGCTGCCGATGATGTGCCCGCGCTGCTGATGAAAAACGGCATCTCCGCCATCTGTATGCATACCAATCTTGATGCGGCCCCGGGCGGCGTCAATGATACGCTCTGCGAGATTCTGGGTATTGCCGCCGAGGGGCGCGAAAGCTTTGCTGAGGGCTGCGGCCGCATCGGCACCACGATGCCCACCACTGTGGAGGCGCTGGCAAAATTCTGCGCCGATACGCTGCACACCGGTGTCAAATATGTCAACGGTGCCCGGGCGGTCACCTGTCTGGCGGAGGTCAGCGGCGGGGGCGGCAGCTACCTGCAGGAGGCTATCGACCGCGGGGCGGACTGCCTTGTCACCGGGGAGGCGGCGCATCATATTGCACTGCTGGCCAAGCAGAAGGGGATCGGCCTTGTGGTTGCAGGCCACTGGGGCACCGAGCATGCCATTGCCGATGTGCTGGCCGCGCTCATCGCCAGACAATTCCCCGGTCTGACTGTCGCCCACGCTGAGGCCGATACCGATCCGTATTGCTATTTGGCCTGATAAACGCATTTTTACTTTTATAAAAGAGGAAACATCCATGTCCTTAGATGCCGCAACGCTGGCGCTGGTCGCCGGTGAACTGAAAAACACCCTGCTGGATGCGAAAATTGATAAAATTTTCGAGCCGACCCGGGACGAGGTGCTTATCACGCTGCGCACCCGCACCGAGACCTACCGTCTGCTGCTGTCGGCGCGCAGCGGCTCGGCCCGCGTCTGTCTGACACGGGAAAGCTTTGAAAACCCGCTCACGCCCCCGGGCTTCTGCATGCTGCTGCGCAAGCACCTGACCGGCGGCCGTCTGGTCGAGCTGCGGCGCGAGCCGGGGGACCGCATCGTCTATTTTGATTTCCGCTGCACCAATGAGATGGGCGACCTCGTCACCAACACGCTGGCGGTCGAGCTGATGGGGCGGTACTCCAATCTGGTGCTTGTCCAGAACGGCCGCATCATTGATGCCCTGAAGCGGGTCGATTTTGACGACAGCGAGGTCCGCCAGCTGCTGCCGGGCCTTGCCTACACGCTGCCGCCCAAGCCCGCACGGCCGGATTTCCTGCAGACGAGCGCCGCCGCTATCGTGGCGGCCGCCTGTGAGAAGGAACTCCCCGTTGCGCAGGCCCTCGGCAAGACGGTGGCCGGCGTTGGCCCGGTCGTTGTGCGGGAAGCTGCCTGCCGCGCGCTGGGAGAGACCCCGGCGCTGGCCTGCGATCTGACCGCCGAGGAAAAAGCAAGGCTGGCAGCGGCCATCGATGAGCTGAAGGAGGAGCATGCCCGCGGCGGCACCCCCACGGCGGTGCGTCTGCCCCAGCCGGACGGCGCACCCAAGCCGGTGGAATTCAGTTTTTTTGTGCCGCAGCAGTACGGCAGCGCAGCGATTTTGACGCAGTACCCCAGCTACAGTGAAATGCTCGAGGACTACTACGCCACCAAGGACCGTGCCGAGCGTCTGCGCCAGAAGAGCCGCGAGCTGTACAAGGCTGTCCACAATATGTATGACCGCGCTGTCCGCAAGCAGGCGGCCCGCAAAGAGGAATTGAGCCAGTCTGCCAAGGCCGATACGCTGCGGCTGTACGGCGAACTGCTGCAGGCGAACCTCTGGGCGCTGCATAAGGGCGCGCGCGAGGTCACCGTGCAGAACTACTACACCGGTGAGGATGTGACCATCAAACTCGATCCGCGTCTGGGCGGCATCGAGAACGCGCAGAAGTATTTCCGCGATTATAAAAAGAAGCAGACCGCCCACGCCATGCTGCAAAAGCTGCTGGTCGAGGGCGAGGCGGAGATCGAATACCTGCGCACCGTTCTGTATGAGGTCGAGTCCGCACCCGGTGAGATGGCACTGAACGAGATCCGCGCCGAGCTGAAAAGTCAGGGCTATCTCAAATACTACAAGCAACGCGACCGCAAGCAGAAGCCGGCGGATTTCCTGCGGTATACCTCAAGCGACGGCTTTGAGATTCTGGTCGGCCGCAACAATTTGCAGAACGATAAACTGACGCTGCACACCGCACGCGGCAAGGATCTGTGGTTCCATGTGCAAAAGGCTCCCGGCAGCCACTGCGTTGTCATGAGCCGGGGGGAGGACATCCCTGACACGACCAGACAGGAGGCTGCTGAGCTGGCCGTGCTGCATTCCAGCCAGAACGGCGGTGCAAAGGTGCCGGTCGATACCACCGAGGTGAAAAACATCTGGAAGGCCAACGGTGCCAAGCCCGGCATGGTCCTGTATGAGGTCTACACTACCGTCTACATCACCCCGCGCGCCGGGCTGGAGGAACAGCTGAAACGGAAGTGAATATTCCATCAGTGCACGGCAGGGGCCGGGCATGCCCGGCCCTCGGCTTTCCCGTAAGCAGTCGTCTGCCATACAGCTGCGGGCCGCACATGTGCGGCCCCTACAACCTGCCGTTCACGCCTAGTTTGTAGGGAGCGGTCTTGACCGCTCCGCGCGGCTTAAAGGAAAACGATCGCTTATGGGAGAGCCTGCGGGCCGATGCAAGCATCGGCCCCTACGGGTGCCTTTAGTAGGAGGTGTGTGTCATGAAAAAGTACGCTGTAATTCTTTCCTCTCTTGCCTTTTTGCTCACCGCCTGCGCCTCCGCCCCGGCGGGCAGCATCACGGCAGCGCCTGACCCGACCGCAACGCCTGTCATAACCCCGGCGCCTACCGAGGCTCCTACTGCCACTCCGTCCCCGACGATGGCGGTGTACAAGGAAGTCTCCTTCGATGATTGGCGGGACGATGCGGGCTGCCGGATGCCGGACTACACATTCAGTGCGCCGCATAAACCACTGCTGCAGCAGGGAGAAAAAGCTGCCTGGCCCACCGGGGGCGTGACGCTCCGTTACTCGGCAGATTCGCTGGAAGAAGTGGCGGAGATTTTCCACACGACAGTGGAAAACTTAAAAGAGCTGAATCCGGACTGGCAGGATAACTATAGTCGCAACGGCGGACGCTACTGGGGCCTGAAAGTACAGGCCGACCCCTACACCCTGCCCATGAACAATGTGGTGACGGTCACAGTCAATGCACCGTGGGTGGAAGGCTACTACGACCGCACAGAAGTCAGCGATGTTCCTGCTTCGCTGGACAAGCAGGCCCGGGCCGCGCTGGCTTCGGCGTATTACTTCCAATATCACTGGTGGGGGATGCACGCGGGCTTTGTGCCCTATGAGAAACTGGACGAGCCGGTCGGATTTTTCAACTATCGCGCGGCGGACGGCGCGTTTTACACAAAGTTCTCGGAGTTCAGCGATTTTCTGCACACGGTCTACTCCGATGCCTGGGTGGACGATATGCTGAGCATGGACCCCGCACTCTTTGCCGAGGGCGAAAACGACACCATCCTGACGCTGGACGGTGACCGCGGCAGCAATATCGCCTACTGCGGGCATCTTTTCACCGAGCCGGAGCTGCAGCCCGACGGCAGCCTTGCATTCTGGCAGCTCTCGCTGACCTGCGAGAGAGAGGACTTCGCGGGCTGGGCGGGGGAGGAGACGATTGTGCCCGATACCGCCACTGTAACGACGGTGCGCCTGGTGCCGACGGAGAATGGCTGGCGGGTGGATGCGCTGGAGCTGCCGAATTAACCCCCTTGGCCACCTCACTCGCAGAGGGGAGGCAAGGAGCGGACAGTAACAATTCCCTTACAATTTGCCTACAAATCCAACAAACTTTCCCCGAAAACCATGCACTCTGTTGAAAACCCTCCCGGCAAACGCTACTTTCGGCATAACGTAAAAATTTCTCAAAAAAATTTTATAAAAATGCCAAAAAACACTTGCAACGCCGGGAAACGTGTGCTATAATCTTTCTTGGCTGCGGAAGGCTTGTGCAGATAAAACAAGCTGCGCAAGCCGCGATATGCGTTGATGCGGGAGGTTGCCGCCATATAGCCGAGAGGCTGGCGGGTTTTTCCGCGGAGTATGTCCGATCTTAGAACCGGGCGAAAGAATTACGGAAACAAAGGGATATGTACGCCACTGCATTCTGCGGTGCGGACCAATGTTCACCTTACTTTGTAATGATTCTTTCCGGGAGAACTGTGTAAAACGGTTCACCGGATTTTGTCATGCGAAAAGGTTGAACACCCGGAAACGTGTGTAATTTATCGGCTCGCCTAAGGCGCAAAATTTTATAGGAGGCGAATGCAATGGCAGTCAAAGAAAAAATCAGAATCCGTCTGAAGAGCTACGATGCATCCCTGATCGATGCTGCGGCACAGAAGATCGTGGAGACCGCTAAGCGCACTGGCGCTCGCGTTTCCGGCCCGATCCCTCTGCCCACCGACAAGGAGGTCGTCACGATCCTGCGCGCTGTCCACAAGTACAAGGACAGCCGTGAGCAGTTCGAGACCCGCACGCACAAGCGTCTGATCGACATTCTGAAGCCGTCCAACAAGACGGTTGAGGCTCTCATGAGCCTGCAGCTCCCCGCCGGCGTTGACATCGAGATCAAGCTGTAATCGAGTTTCTACATTATAATGGCCGATACGCGCGGCCGTGATCCGTGAACGGTCGGCGTGTAATGAAAACACGGTAAAGCACCATCTCGCTGCAATGCAAACAGCGGAGAGGTCATGTTGATGGGAAACCACCAACCAATAACCTTTACAGGAGGACAAACACAATGCAAAAAGGTATCATCGGCAAGAAGCTGGGCATGACCCAGCTGTTCGACGCCAACGGCAAGGTCGTTCCGGTCACCATCATCGAGGCCGGCCCCTGCACCGTCGTGCAGAAGAAGACCGTTGAGTCTGACGGCTATCAGGCTGTTCAGATGGGCTACGGCGAAGTGAGCGCCAAGAAGGTCAACAAGGCCGCCAAGGGTCACTTCGACAAGGCTGACGTTGCCCCCAAGCGCACCCTGCGTGAGTTCCGCTTTGATGACATCGCTGCCGTCAACGTCGGCGACATCCTCAAGGCTGATGTCTTCGCAGAGGGTGACAAGGTTGACGTTGTCGGCACCAGCAAGGGCAAGGGCTATCAGGGCGTTATCAAGCGCTTTGGCCAGCACCGCCTGCGTGAGAGCCACGGCACCGGCCCTGTTGCACGTCATGCCGGTTCTAACGGCTCCACCTCCAGCCCGTCCCGCGTGTTCAAGGGCAAGCGTCTGCCCGGCCACATGGGTGCGGTCCGCGTGACCATTCAGAACCTGAGCATCGTTAAAGTCGATGCTGAGAACAATCTGATCGCGATCAAGGGTGCGATCCCCGGCCCGAAGGGCTCGGTCGTGACCATCCACGACAGCGTGAAAGCGTAAAGGAGGAAAACACAATGGCACAGTTTGATGTCGTCGATATGAACGGCAAGAAGGTTTCCACCGTTGAGCTTTCCGACGCCGTGTTCGGTATCACCCCGAACGAGAAGGCTGTCCACGAGGCAGTCGTCAACTTCCTGGCCAACCAGCGCCAGGGCACCCAGAACACCAAGATCCGTAAGGAAGTCCGCGGCGGCGGCAAGAAGCCTTGGCGCCAGAAGGGCACCGGCCACGCTCGTCAGGGCTCCATCCGCGCTCCCCAGTGGACGCACGGCGGTGTTGCTCTGGGCCCCAAGCCCCGCAGCTACTACTACACCATCAACAAGAAGGTCAAGCGTCTGGCTCTGCTCAGCGCCCTGTCTGACAAGGCTGCCAACGGCAACATGATCCTGGTTGACAAGATCGCCGCTGACGAGTACAAGACCAAGACCGTCGTTGCTTTCCTGGCCGCTGTCGGCGCAGGCAAGAAGAACCTGATCGTCAATGACACTCTGGACGCCAAGTTCGTCAAGAGCGCCGCCAACATCCCCGGTGTCAAGACCGCCGCTACCGGCATCAACACCTACGATGTTGTCAACGCTGACAAGCTGATCCTGAGCGTTGACGCTGCCAAGAAACTTGAGGAGGTATATGCGTGATGAAATTCGCACAGGACATCGTTCTCGCCCCCGTCATCACCGAGAACTCCATGGCTGGCATCGCTGACAAGAAGTACACCTTCAAGGTCGCTACCGACGCCACCAAGATCGACATCGCCAACGCTGTTGAAGAGCTGTTCGGCGTGAAGGTCGCCAAGGTCAACACCATCTCCGTGCGCGGTCGTTACCGCCGCCAGGGCATGCACGCCGGCTACACTGCCAAGAGCAAGAAGGCCATCGTCACCCTGACTGCTGACTCCAAGGAGATCGAGTTCTTCAACTCCATGGTCTGATGACCTGACAAGCCGCAAGGCTGTCACTCAGGACCCCGCCGAGGGGTCCGCTTATGGGGATATGACCCCGAGAATAATTCATAAGATAACAACAAGGAGATCAACATGGCTATCAAAAAGTACAAGCCGACTACCCCCGGCCGCCGTGGCATGACTGTTACTGATTACAGCGTCCTGTCCAAGGTTGAGCCGGAGCGCAGCCTGCTCGAGTCCAAGAACAAGCATGCCGGCCGCAACAACACCGGCAAGATCACCGTCCGCCATCGCGGCGGCGGCAACCGCGTCAAGTACCGTGTCATCGACTTCAAGCGCAACAAGTTTGATGTCCCCGCCACCGTCAAGACGCTGGAGTATGACCCGAACCGTTCCGCCTTCATCGCACTCATCGAGTACGAGGACGGCGTCAAGAGCTACATCCTGGCTCCCGATGGTCTGAAGGTTGGCGATGCTGTTATGGCTGGCCCCAACGCTGACATCAAGCCCGGCAACGCTCTGCCCTTCGAGAACATCCCCGTCGGTACCATGATCCACAACATCGAGCTTTACCCCGGCAAGGGCGGCCAGCTGGTTCGTTCCGCCGGTGTCATGGCTCAGCTGATGGCTAAGGAGAATGGCTACGCTCTGGTTCGTCTGCCCTCCGGTGAGATGCGCAACGTTCGTCTGAACTGCATCGCCACCATCGGCGTTGTTTCCAACCTCGACCATGAGAATGTCAACCTGGGCAAGGCCGGCCGCAAGCGCCACATGGGCGTCCGCCCCGGCAGCCGTGGTACCGTCATGAACCCCTGCGATCACCCGCACGGTGGTGGCGAGGGCCGCGCACCGGTTGGTCATTCCAGCCCGCGTACTCCGTGGGGCAAGCCCGCTCTGGGCCTGAAGACCCGCAAACACAAGGCCCGCAGCGACAAGTTCATTGTCAAGCGCGCCAACGGCTAAGGGAGGTTACTGAACAATGTCTAGAAGCACTAAGAAGGGCCCTTACGTTCTGCCTTCCCTGTACAAAAAGGTCGAGGCTATGAACGAGGCTGGCAAAAAGAGCGTCGTTAAGACCTGGAGCCGTTCCTCCACCATCTTCCCCGAGTTCGTCGGTCACACCTTCGCCGTCCATGACGGCCGCAAGCATGTGCCTGTCTACGTTACCGAGGACATGGTTGGCCACAAGCTCGGCGAGTTTGCGCCTACCCGCAAGTTCACCGGCCACGTCGGCGCTAAGACCGCTGGCAAGTAAGAGAGGAGGAACATCGAATGGAAGCACGGGCAATTCTCCGTTACGCCCGCATTAGTCCCCGCAAGGTTTCGATCGTGATGGACCTCATCCGTAACAAACCTCTGGACGAAGCGCTGGCTATCCTGCAGTACACCCCGAAGGCCGCCTGCGAGCCCCTTCTCAAGCTGGTGAATTCTGCTGCCGCTAATGCGGAAAACAACTTCAACATGGACCGCAACAATCTCTACGTCGCAGAATGCTACGTCTGCCCCGGCCCCACGCTCAAGCGCATCATGCCTCGCGCACAGGGCCGTGCATACCGCATCCTGAAGCGCACCAGCCACATGACTGTTGTGCTGAAAGAGAAAGAGTAAGGAGGTAAACAAATGGGCCAGAAAGTCAATCCCCACGGCATGCGCGTGGGCGTTATCAAAGATTGGGACAGCCGCTGGTTTACCTCTAAGCAGGCATTCGGCGACACCCTGGTCGAGGATCACAAGATCCGTAAGACCCTGAAGCAGCAGCTGTACGCTGCCGGCGTTCCCAAGATCGAGATCGAGCGTACCGTTGATTCCCAGACCGGTGCCCCCCGCGTGAAGGTCAATGTCTTCTGCGCAAAGCCGGGCATCGTGATCGGCAAGGGCGGTGCTGAGAGCGCCAAGATCGAGAAGCAGCTTGCCAAGCTCACCGGCAAGGCTGTCAACCTCAACATCATCGAGGTCAAAGGCACCACCACCAATGCTCAGCTGGTTGCTGAGGATGTCGCTTCCCAGCTCGAGCGCCGCATCGCGTTCCGCCGTGCCATGAAGCAGGCCATCCGCAACGCCATGCAGCCCCGTGACCGCAGCGCTACCCCCGCAAAGGGTATCAAGGTCACCTGCTCCGGCCGTCTGGCTGGCGCTGACATCGCCCGCGTTGAGAGCTACCACGAGGGTACCATCCCCCTGCAGACTCTGCGCGCTGACATCGACTACGGCTTCGCCGAGGCCAACACCACCTATGGTAAGGTCGGCGTCAAGGTTTGGATCTACAAAGGCGAGATCCTGAAGGGCGCCAAAGCCCCCGCCAAGAAGGAAGGAGGCAAACAGTAATGTTACTGCCGAAGCGTGTTAAGTACCGCCGCGTTCAGCGCGGCCGCATGACCGGTAAGGCCATGCGCGGCAACAAGGTCAACCAGGGCGATTACGGCCTGGTCGCTCTCGAGCCGGCTTGGATCACCTCCAACCAGATCGAGGCAGCCCGTGTTGCCATGACCCGTTATATCAAGCGTGGCGGCAAGGTCTGGATCAAGATCTTCCCCGATAAGCCCGTTACCGAAAAGCCCGCCGGCACCCGAATGGGTTCCGGTAAGGGCAGCCCGGAGTACTGGGTGGCCGTCGTTAAGCCGGGCCGCGTGCTCTTCGAGCTGGCTGATGTCAACGAGGAGACCGCCCGCGAGGCTCTGCGTCTGGCCAGCCACAAGCTGCCGATTCGCTGCAAATTCGTCAAGCGCGAGGAGCTTGACACTGTAAAGGAGGGTGACGCTGAATGAAAGCCACTGAACTGCGCGAAATGACCGATGTCGAGCTGAACAAGCAGCTCAAGGACCTGAAGGCCGAACTCTTCAACCTGCGCTTTCAGCACGCCATCAACCAGTTGGACAACCCCATTCGCATCGAGGCCGTTAAGAAGGACATCGCCCGCGTGATGACCGTTCTGGCTGAGAAGAATGCCAAGAACGCTTAAGAGGGAGGGTAAAGCATGGAACGTAATCTGAGAAAGACCCGTGTGGGCGTCGTTGTCTCCGACAAGATGGACAAGACCATCGTTGTCGCTGTTAAGGACAGCGTCCAGCACCCTCTGTACAAGAAGATCTTGAAGCGTACCAAGAAGTTCAAGGCCCATGATGAGAACAACGAAGCCGGCATCGGCGACCGCGTTGAGATCATGGAGACCCGCAAGATCTCCAAGGACGTCAACTGGCGTCTGGTCAAGATCATCGAGAAGGCAAAATAATCAGCCTGGTACTTTGAAAGGAGGACCTGAAAGATGGTTCAGATGCAAACTTATCTCAAAGTGGCCGACAATACCGGTGCTAAGGAGTTAATGTGCTTCCGTGTACTGGGCGGTACCCGCAAGAGATACGCAAACATCGGTGACATCGTGGTTTGCAGCGTCAAGAAGGCTGCTCCCGGTGGCACTGTAAAGAAGGGCGACGTGGTCAAGGCCGTCATCGTCCGTAGCAAGCACGGCCTGCGCCGTGACGACGGCTCCTACATCCGCTTTGATGAGAACGCCGCCGTCATCGTCATGGCTGACAAGAGCCCCAAGGGCACTCGTATCTTTGGACCTGTCGCTCGCGAGCTGCGCGATGCCGGCTTCACCAAGATCCTGAGCCTGGCTCCGGAATCGCTGTAAGGAGGTTTTAATTAAATGAACAATCTTCATGTTAAAACCGGCGACAACGTAATGGTCATCTCCGGCAAGGACAAGGGCAAGACCGGCAAGGTTCTGCAGACCTCCCCCAAAGAGGGCAAGGTCATTGTCGAGGGCCTGAACATGGTCACGAAGCACGTCAAGCCCCGCCGTCAGGGCGAGCAGGGCGGCATCGTTAAGGCCGAGGGCGCTATCTACGCTTCCAAGGTCATGCCCGTCTGCCCCAAGTGCGGCAAGGCCGTGCGTGTGGGCCACGTCGAGAAGGACGGCAAGATGGTTCGCGTCTGCAAGAAGTGCGGCGCTGAGCTGTAAGAAAGGAGTAAGGAACAATGGCTCGTTTGAAAGAACAGTATGTCAATGAAATTGCTCCTGCTCTGAACTCCAAGTTCGGTTACAAGAGCGTTATGCAGATCCCCAAGCTGGACAAGGTCGTCATCAACGTTGCCTGCGGCGAAGCCAAGGAAAACGAGAAGATCCTGGAAGCTGTCATGAAGGATCTGGGCCAGATCACTGGCCAGAAGGCAGTCGTCTGCCGTGCCAAGAAGAGCGTTGCTAACTTCAAGCTGCGCCAGGGCACTCCCATCGGCTGCAAGGTCACCCTGCGTGGTGAGCGTATGTACGAGTTCGTCGATCGTTTCTTCAACATCGCACTGCCCCGTGTCCGCGACTTCCGCGGCATCAACGGCAACGGTTTTGACGGTCGCGGCAACTTTGCATGCGGCATCAAGGAGCAGATCATCTTCCCCGAGATCGACTTCGAGAAGGTCGATGCAGTCCGCGGCATGGATGTCTGCTTCGTCACCACCGCAAAGACTGACGAGGAGGGCAAGGAGCTGCTGAAGGCTCTGGGCGCTCCGTTCGCAGAGAACAACTAAGGGAGGAGATTTGTAAAATGGCTAAACTGTCTATGAAGCTGAAGCAGTCTCGTCCTGCTAAGTTCTCTACCCGTGCATACACCCGCTGCCGCATCTGCGGCCGTCCCCACTCCGTGCTGCGCAAGTACGGCGTGTGCCGTGTGTGCTTCCGTGAGCTGGCCTACAAGGGCGAGATCCCGGGCGTGAAGAAGGCTTCCTGGTAATTTACCAGAGGGCTGGATAGAATGTCGGATATCCGCCCCGGGGCAAACAACTTGTTTCGGGGCGGTATCATTATAAAACAAATGAGAGCTAATCTAAGGAGGTTAGTGGCAAATGCAGATTACTGATCCTATCGCGGACCTGCTGACTCGCATCCGCAACGCTAGCACTGCCAAACACCCTTCTGTGGAGATCCCCGCTTCCAACATGAAGAAGGCTATCTGCCAGATTCTGGTTGACGAGGGCTACATCAAGGGCATGCAGGTGAAGAACGACACCGTTCAGGGTACCATCGTTGTCACCCTGAAGTACCAGGCTAACGGCGAGCCCGTTATCGCTGGTCTGCGCCGCGTGTCCAAGCCCGGCCTGCGCATCTACACCAACTGCGAGGATATGCCCAAGGTCATGAAGGGCCTGGGCACCGCAATCATTTCCACCTCTAAGGGCATCATGACTGATAAGGCTGCACGTGCTGCACACGTCGGCGGCGAAGTCCTGGCCTACGTGTGGTAAGAAAGGGGTAAAAGACAATGTCGAGAATTGGAAGAAAACCCATCGTCATTCCTGCCGGTGTCACTGTCACTGTCGATGAGGCAGCACACACTGTCGCCGTCAAGGGCCCCAAGGGCAGCCTGAATTCCAACTATCATCCCCTGATGACCGTTAAGGTCGAGGGCAATGAGGTTTTGGTTACCCGCCCCAATGACGAACCCAAGGCCCGCAGCCTGCACGGCCTGACCCGTACCAACATCGCCAACATGGTGAACGGTGTTGTGAACGGCTACGAGAAGAAGCTGGAGATCGTTGGCGTTGGTATGCGCTGCCAGAAGCAGGGCTCCAACCTGGTCATGAACCTGGGCTTCTCTCATCAGGTGAATATCCCCGATACCGAGGATTGCACCATTGTGTGGCAGGATCCCAACCACTTCTCTGTTACCGGTATCGACAAGCAGAAGGTCGGCCAGTATGCTGCAGAGATCCGCGCCAAGAAGCCGCCTGAGCCGTACAAGGGCAAGGGCATCCGCTACGCTGGCGAGGTCGTCAAGCACAAAGAAGGCAAGGCCGGCAAGGGCAAGAAATAAGGTAAGGAGTGAAAGACAATGGTTAAGCAGATCGACAAGAACGAAGCTCGTCTTCGTCGTCATCGCCGCGTTCGCAACAAGATCAGCGGCACCGCAGCACGTCCTCGCCTGGATGTTTTCCGCTCCGCCAAGCACATTTACGCTCAGATCATCGACGATGAGCAGGGCGTTACTCTGGTGTCGGCGTCCACTATGGACAAGGACTTCAACGGCAACGGCGGCAACGTCGAGGCCGCTGCTGAGATCGGCAAGAAGATCGCAGCAAAGGCTCTGGAAAAGGGCATCACCGAGGTCGTGTTCGACCGTGGTGGCTACGTTTATCATGGCCGTGTTAAGGCCCTGGCTGATGGCGCCCGTGAGGGCGGCCTGAAGCTGTAATGAGAGGAGGAAACACATTATGGCTATGAGAAACCGTGAAGACGACGGCATGATCACCAAGGTTGTCTCCATCAACCGCGTTTCCAAGACTGTCAAGGGCGGCCGCATCATGAAGTTTGCCGCTCTGGTTGTCGTGGGCGACGGCAAGGGCACCATCGGTTACGGCATCGGCAAGTCCGGCGAAGTGCCTGAGGCAATTCGCAAGGGCGAGGCTGCTGCTAAGAAGAATATGCACAAGGTTGCCCTGAAGGGCACCACCATCCCCCACGAGATCGTCGGCAAGTACGGCGCAGGCGCTGTTCTGCTCAAGCCGGCTGCACCCGGTACCGGCATGATCGCTGGCGGCCCCGTGCGTGCCGTCATTGAGGCTGCCGGCATCAAGGACATTCGTGCGAAGTCTATGCGTTCCAACAACCCCATCAACGTTGTTGCTGCTACCTTTGCAGGTCTGTGCGGTCTGGTCAGCGCCGAGTCTGTCGCTGAGAAGCGCGGCAAGACCGTGAAAGAAATTCTGGGTTAAGGAGGTAACAAACCATGGCAGATAAGATGCTCAAGATCGAGCTGAAGAAGAGCCTGATCGGCCGCGGCGCTAAGCAGATCGCTACCGCTGAGGCTCTGGGCCTGAAGAAGCCGGGCGACGTTACCGTTCAGCCTGACAACGCCGCTACGCAGGGCAAGATCGCAAAGATCGGCTTCCTGCTCAGCGTCACCGAAGCCTAATAGCAGGGGGTATACGCACAATGAAGCTTCATGAATTGCACGCCAGCAAGGGCGCCAATAAGGCTGCAACCCGCAAGGGTCGCGGCATTGGCTCCGGCAATGGCAAGACTGCCGGCTTCGGCAGCAAGGGCCAGAAGGCCCGTTCCGGCGTGAAGCACGCTGGTTTCGAGGGCGGCCAGATGCCTCTGGCACGCCGCCTGCCCAAGGTTGGCTTTAACAACATCTTTGCTACCCAGTACGCCATCGTCAACGTGGCTGACCTGGAGGCTGCTTTCAATGCCGGCGATGTCGTCGATACCGAGGCTCTGAAGGCAAAGGGTCTGGTCAAGAAGACCCTGGACGGCGTTAAGGTTCTGGGCAACGGCGAGCTGACCAAGGCTCTGACCGTGAAGGCCGCAGCCTATTCCGCTTCTGCCAAAGAGAAAATCGAGAAGGCAGGCGGAAAGGCTGAGGTGATGTAAGGTGTTCCAGACATTCCGTAACGCATGGAAGATCCCCGAGCTTAAAAATCGTCTCCTGTTCACGCTGGCGATCCTCGTGGTGTATCGTTTGGGCTGTGCTATCCCGGTGCCTTTCGTGACCAGCTCTGCGCTGACGCAGATGTTCTCGAATGGCAACATGCTCACATATCTTGATATGATGAGCGGCGGCGCACTGTCCCGGTGCACGCTCTTCGCGTTAGGTGTGACACCCTATATCAACGCATCCATCATCGTGCAGCTGCTCACTGTGGCCATCCCCTCGCTGGAAAACATTGCGAAGGAACCGGACGGCCAGCAGAAGCTGCAGCAGATCACCCGGTATGCCGGCGGCATCATTGCTCTGATCATGAGCCTCGGCTACTACTTTGTGGTCCGTAACATGGGCGCACTGAAGTACACTTCCGGCGCGGCTGGTATCTTTACCGCCGTGGTCATCATTGCGACCTTCACCGCAGGTGCTCAGCTGATCACCTGGTGCGGCGAGCAGATCGATGACAAGGGCATCGGCAACGGCCTGTCCCTTCTGATCTTCTCTTCGATCGTTTCCAACTGGTCCTCTCTCTACACTACGGTGGCTGGTCTGCTGACCCGCGCCGCTGCTGGCGAGAGCCAGTTCTACATCTTCCTGCCCCTGCTGCTCGTTCTGGCACTGGTCGTGATCGTGTTCATCGTCATTATGACGAACGCTGAGCGCCGCATCACCATCCAGTATGCCAAGCGCGTGGTGGGCCGCAAGCAGATGGGCGGGCAGAACAGCTACCTGCCGCTGAAGCTGAACATGACCGGCGTCATGCCCATCATCTTCGCTTCCGCTCTGGTCTCGATCCCGGGCACGATCGGCAGCTTCATGCAGGTCGACCAGGCTGCGCATCCGTTCTGGTACGCATTCTTCCGTACCTTCAACTATACGTCGCCGCTTTACGTCGTCATCTACCTGCTGCTGATCTTGGCCTTCAACTACTTCTATGTGGCCATCCAGTACAACCCTGTTGAGATCGCCAACAATCTGCGCCGCAACAACGGCTCGATCCCCGGCTTCCGTCCCGGCAAGCCGACCAGCGATTTCATCACCCGCACGCTGAACAAGATCACCCTCATCGGCGCGATCTTCCTCGCTGTGGTGGCTGTGCTGCCTATCGTTCTGGGCAACCTGACCGGTATGAGCATCCAGCTGGGCGGTACCAGTCTGCTGATCGTGGTCGGTGTGGCACTCGATACCACCCGCAGCCTCGACAGCTTCATGACGATGCGCAGCCACAAAGGCTTCCTCGGCTGATCTGTAAAGAATAAGCACTGATGTAAGAAAGCACTGGAAAGGAGAGCATGCTCGGACTTTTCAGTGCTTTTTTGCTTTGGTGAGCCGTTAGCGGTTTCAAACCGCAGCGGACTCAATGAAAAACCATCCTTTATATAAGGAGAGGAGAATTCCTATGAATCTGATTCTGTTGGGCGCCCCCGGCGCAGGCAAAGGCACGCAGGCTGAGATCATCTGCGCAAAGCTGAACATCCCCGCCATCAGCACCGGCAACATCCTCCGCGCTGCTGTCAAGGACGGCACCGAGATGGGCCTGAAGGCAAAGAGCTTCATGGACGCCGGCGCACTGGTCCCCGATGAGGTCATCATTGGCATCCTGAAGGACCGCCTGTCCGAGGCTGACTGTGCAAACGGCTTCATTCTGGACGGTGTGCCCCGCACCATCGCACAGGCAGAGGCTATCGAGAAGATGGGCATCCGCATCGACAAGGTGCTGGAGTTGTCTGTCGCTGACGATGTCATCGTCAACCGCATGGGCGGCCGCCGCGTCTGTGAAAAGTGCGGCGCAAGCTACCACATCGTCAACAAGAAGAGCAAGGTCGAGGGCGTGTGCGACTGCTGCGGCGGCAAGCTCGTCATCCGCAAGGACGACCAGCCCGCTACCGTGCTTGACCGTCTGAAGGCATATCATGAGCAGACTGAGCCGCTGGTGGACTTCTACCGTCAGCGCGGCAAGCTGGCTGTCATCCCCTTCAACGATTCCATTGAGGCGACCACGGCAGAGATCATGAAGGCTTTGGAGGCATAAAAGTGATTCAGATCAAGAATGCGAAAGAGCTGGACGGTATGCGCAAGGCGAATGCCCTGAGCGCAGCTGCCCTGAAATACGGCGGTGAACATATCGAGGCAGGTATGACCACCTGGGAGCTGGATAAGCTGATCTACGACTTCATCGTGAAGCACGGCGGCATCCCCAACTTCAAGGGGCTGTACGGTTTCCCCGGAACGGCCTGTATCAGTTTGAACGATACCATCATCCATGGTATCCCTTCGCATGACATCGTCATCCGCCCGGGTGACATCGTGAGCATTGATACCGGCGCAAAGGTCGACGGCTTCAACGGTGACAACGCCTGCACCTATGCAGTGGGCAAGATCGACCTGGAAGCTCAGCGCCTGCTGGACGTCACCAAGGCCTCTCTCTATAAGGGCATCGAGCAGGCTGTGGCCGGCAACCGCATCGGCGACATCGGCTATGCCGTCCAGAGCTACTGCGAGGACGCCGGCTTCTCCGTCGTCCGCGAGTTCGTGGGCCACGGCACCGGCAGGGAGCTGCACGAAGACCCCGAAGTGCCGAACTACGGCCATCAGGGCCGCGGCCCCCGTCTCGTCCCCGGCATGACCATCGCCATCGAGCCCATGATCTGCCAGTACGACTGCAAGATCACCCAGGCCAAGGACGGCTGGACGGTCAAGACCAAGGACGGCGGCCTGGCTGCTCACTTCGAGCATTCCATAGCCATCCTCAAGGACCGCACCGAGATCATGACCCGGAGCTGGGACGACCCCAACTTTGACCCCGATACCTTCAGCTTCAAGTAAGGCTTGAGACCGAGACCTCCCTTTCCGGGGAGGTCTTTTTGGTTTTGAGAGACGTTATTTATGCAATTCTGACAAGTTTTGGTGAAAAAGATTCATCTTCACGGTGGAAATGGCAATGCAGAGAGCGGAAAAAGACCGTTTTGAAAAAGCAAGAATTTTTTATCGGAAATACGGAAAAAACCACTTGCAAAATGGACACAAAAGGTGTATAATCTATAAATGGCCGTGACAGCCAGATGCTTTCTCGGTGGACAGGGATTTTCTGCCCACTTTGCGGATTTTGTGCCGCAGGAGAAGAAGTATGTGGCTTTCATCGCCGCCTGTCCGTCCCAACACGACAAACTGAGCAGATCCAATGAGGAGGCAATTAGCTTGTCTAAAGAAGACGTCATCGAAATTGAAGGCATCGTGCGTGAAGCCATGCCCAACGCCATCTTTAAGGTGGAAATGTTGAGCGAGGACA
>ERZ833515.33-NODE-33-length-132586-cov-24.785575_pt1 | contig 132586 bp, 132 predicted proteins | sample MGYA00519949_ERZ833515 | MGnify/ENA primary metagenome ERZ833515 (study PRJEB31850, sample SAMEA3708741) | human gut metagenome | biome: human gut; feature: human-associated habitat; material: faeces | place: China | collected 2014 ...
GGATATTACTGCCGATACGCGGCAGGCAGCTTTCATCGTACATACTTCACCTCAGCCCTCAAAAACATTAGTATTTTAGTTTAAAATATCGAAACTAAAGCATCACTTTTTTGTTTTATATTAAAAACATTTGTTATAGTAATAATCGTAATCATTATAGCACGTTTGTACCCCCGCAAGACACAAACTGTTTGTTTGTGTAAAATGTCTGCGAGTCTTGCCCGGCGCATTACGCCAGCGGCTTTAAAACTGTCGGCGTCTGCGCAGTTATAATATTGCTGCCTCCCAACAACCAAAAGCATGCCGCGCTGAAACAGGCCGAAAAAAACTGCGGCTTGTAAAAAAGCCGCAGCTACAGCAGTACTGTTTACTTAAAATCTATTTCTTTTCCCAACACCTGCAATATTTTATCCAGCAGATTAACGCTGCAGTTGCATTCCTCCCGTTCGATACGGCCGTAATAATTGACCGACATATTACAGCGTTCGGCCACGTCGTTTTGGGTCAGCCCCAGCTCCAGCCGCAGCTGGTATAATTTGCGGCCGATGTTATTATAAGTATGCTTGCTCATTTTGCACCTCAGCTAAAAGTTTTGACTGTGAAAAATTTTAACCGCAAAAGCAGCAAAGCAAAATAACCCTATGGGTTGTATTTCTTATAGCCTACCCCAAAGGTTGTTTACAAAACAAATACAAAGGCGCATACTGAGCCCTGTTATGCATAACGCTTTACAGTACGGCCCGCCGTCATAAAATTATGGGAAGAACTGATATAAATAGCTATTTTGACAGATACCAATACAAGCAGCGCGGCTGCTCAGACACTGCAGCTTTTGATAACTGCGGCGCAGGCAGGCGACAACGGTGCTTTACTGAAGCTGTGCAGTGATTTTAAGCCCCTGCTCAGCAGCGAAGCACGGCGCGAGATGTTTTATAATTCACTGGGGAAAGATGCGGAAGGCATCGCTGTGCTGGCTTTTATCGAGCTGGTACTCAAATACAGTGGTACTGATTATGTAAACTGGCCCGGTTACGCGCGCTGCAGAGTACATTTCGCTTTGTTCGACGCCATGCAGAAGCAGGGCCGGATCTGGGAAAACGAGATCGCCGTCAATACTGACAGCGAGGAAGGCACCGCCCTTCTGGATGAGGCCGGGTTGCAGCAGGGACTGCCGGACGATATTGCCCAACTGCTGCTGTCACTGGAAGTACGGCAGGTTTTAAAACGGCTGACTGCCGAACAGCAGCAGGTTATCGAGCTGTTGTTTTTGCGCGAACAGAAACCCAAAGAAGCAGCCCGCCTGCTGGGCTGCAGTGTACGCAACGTCACCAAGCACCGGCTCAAAGGGCTGGATAAGCTGCGGTTGCTGCTGAAGCAGGACGGCTGACCGGCTCAACTAATTGCCGTAATTTCATAGATAAAAATAAAAAAGCATCGACAAAATTTGTCGATGCTTTTTAGCTTTTTATTTTTAGTGATGTGTGCCTCTGACAACAGTAATCCCCTGCTGCTCCAGGTATTCGGCAGTTTTGGTGATCACCGGGCATTCATGTTTTTCTCCCTGTGCGTCCTTCTTTTTGGTACAGCCGCTCAAATGCACGGCTTCAACGCCGATAGTAACAAGGCGGTCCAGCTTTTTGCGCAGACCTTCCTCGTTATTGGGCATCTGTACATCACCGCAGCCGCTGCAGTTCAAAAAAGCGGCCAGTTCTGTTTCTTCTGCCTCATAAACGGCAAAAGCGTTGGTTTTATTATTGAATGCTTTAAGACAGCCGCTGCCGGTACAGTTATTACTGGTACGCAGACATCTTAAAACAGCGATCTTTTTCATAGGCATTTTTCCTTTGATTATTTTTACTACTCTGTTTCTGCCAGCACCTCTTTAAAGCAGTTGGTCAGGCTGGCAAAATCTGCCAGCGACAGCGTTTCGCCCCGGCGCTTGGGGTCGATACCGGCACGTTCCAACCATGCCGCAGCCTGTACGCTGCTGATGCCCATATTTTTGAGAGCGTTACTGAGCATTTTACGGCGTACGGAAAAAGCCGCCTTTACGACTTTGAAGAACAGTTTTTCATCGCAGACCTCGACCGGAGGCACGGTGCGGCGTTTGCAGACAATGACGGCACTGTCGACATTGGGCGCCGGGATAAAGGATTCCGGCGGTACGATAAAGGCTATCTCCGGCTCGGTATAATATTGGATCGAAACTGACAAAGCGCCGTAATCTTTGCCGCCGGGCTTCGCGACCATCCGCTCGGCTACTTCCTTCTGCACCATGGCAACCAGCCGTTCCATAGGCAGGCGCTGTTCCAGCAGATTGAAAATGATCGGCGTGGTAATATAATAAGGCAGGTTAGCCGCCACCTTAAAGGTCGGCGCGCCAACAATATTTTTGATATCGACTTCCAGGATATCGCCGTTTTCTATACGCACATTATCGTAGCCTTCCAGTGTTTTTGCCAACACCGGCAGCAGCCTTTTATCCAGCTCGACTGCTACGACCCTGGCGCCGCTCTGCGCCAGTCCCTGCGTCAAAGTGCCTATACCGGGGCCGACCTCTAAAACCGTGTCGTCCTCAGACAGTTCTGCAGCAGCAACGATCCTGCGTACGACTTCTTCGTCGATCAGGAAGTTCTGTCCCAGTCTTTTATCCGCTTTTAATTTAAAGGTGTGCAATATATGATTGGTGACTTCGCGTCTGGCAATGATCGGTTTATCCATGCTGTTCTCCTAACTGCGCAAGCGCCTCGTCAAATTCGCTGCGGGTGACCCCATAGCTGTTGAGCCGCTCTAAAAACCTTTTGGCGTTGCCGTAGCCGATGCCCAGCAAAGCGCCCATTTTATCACGGCGATACGCCGCACTGCCTGTTCCGGCCAGATCGTTCTGCCACAGGTCTTGGCTGGTAAATTCGCTGTCAGGCTTATATTCATGGTGGCGCACCTTACTCAGCGCTGCCAGGATCGCCTCAGGCTGAGCCTGCTCGATGCCCACATCATTGTGCGCCGTAGCGTCCGCTTTAGGTACAAAGGCCTGCCCCGCTTCGGGAAAGCGCTGCGTCAGAAAGCGGCGGATACGTTCGCCGGCACCGTCCGGGTCAGTTAGGATAATGATGCCCCGCTTTTTATATGCGGCTTCGATCTGCCGCAGGGTATATGGCGCTAAGGTAAAACCGCCTGTTTCGATGGTATCGGCTTCCAGGGCGCGTTTGATCGCCACTGTATCCATTTTTCCTTCTACTACGAGAACTTCTTTCAGCAAGTCCGCGCCTCCGTTACTCTAAGATATATACGTCTAAGGTACGGCGTCCCCATTGAATGGCTCTGTGCCAGTCGTGCATAAACACGTCCAGCCGATTGCCGCGGATAGCGCCGCCGGTATCGCCGGCCATGGCAATGCCATAACCGGGGATATACAGTTTAGTATAATACGGGATAACCCGCGGGTCAACGGCCACGATACCTTCGTAAGGCACCAGTCCTATCGAAGTTCGTCCGGTACCGCTGCCCTCACCCAAGGTATAGGCGGTGATTTCCATGGTCATAACTTTATTATAACGCATCCGCCCGCGCGAAGTTTCGATAGAACGGGCCATGCCGCGCTCTACCAGCTCACGTCTAGGCTCTTCCAGCACTGTCTTGCTGATGATATGAGTTTGGAACAGGCCGTCTTTAAGCGTAGTTTTTCTGGTCACCTTCATCTTGCCGGGTACGCCCGGTTCCAGCACCTTATTCTCACCATACGGCTTTTCCAGATTATCAACAAACTCCACAGGCGGCTCGATCGGCTGCTCTTCTTCATGCAGCTCATCAAAACGCCCTAAAATATGGATCTCCAGGTCGGAAGTGATCGGCGTATCAACAGCGGGATAGACTGTTTTGCCTTCATAATTGATCGCCAGGGCATCAAGCGCCTCGCCGACAGTTGCTTTACCGGTATAGAATTTTTTGCTGACGCCATATTTTTCGATCGTTACAGGCAGAGCGCGTTTCAGCTCAATAACTTCCCTGGTCTTTTTTTCGGCATTTGCCGGAGAGATCATGATCCGGTCTTCTTTGCCGACCTTGGCGCCGGACTCTTCCAAAATAGAACGGGGATCTTCAAGAATAGTGGTCACTACTTTTTCCTGCCCGTCGTAACGCAAAACTATTTCTTTGCTGTTGGCCAGACAAATAGCGCTGAAAACTAAAACTACCACTAACAGCAGCGGCAAAATTTCCATTGCTCTATATAATGATTTTCTATTAGGCATAAATTGTACCTCCTTTTAAAGACGTATAATTTTACCATAAAGAAAAATTTTCTGTCAAACTGTCGCCCTTAAACACACATAAGCTTTTGCACAAAAAACAAAAACGTAAAAACTACTGTGGACACAGATACTTGTTTTGACTTCTGGAAAATAACAGCCTTAAAATACAAACTGCCTGTTTGTTTTTCGCAAACAGGCAGTTTGTATTTTATTTTATTTTATTAAAAAGAGTTTTGACATTTTTAGTAGTCTGCGCTGCCAGCGCTTCAAAGGTCGTGCCGCGCACTTCGGCCGCATTGCGTGCTACCAGCTCGGTATAACCCGGCTGATTACGCTTGCCGCGATAAGGCACCGGCGTCAGATAAGGTGAATCTGTTTCAAACAGCAGCAGGTCATCCGGCACATACTGCAGGACCTCGCGCACTTTTGCGGCATTTTTATAAGTAGAGGTGCCGCCAAAACCAAGATAAAATCCTCGCTTAAGCAGTTCCTTCGCCATTTCCAGTGAGCCGGAATAGCAGTGGAACACTGCCCGCACACCTGTGACTTCTTTTTGGAAGATCTCCAGGATATCGCCGTGCGCATCGCGGTCGTGAATGATCACCGGCAGGTCGAACTGTTTGGCCAGATCGAGCTGTTCTAAAAGACGGCGCTTCTGCACGTCCTTCGGCTCGTTGCCCTTCCAGTAATAGTCGAGGCCGATCTCGCCGATGGCTACTACCTTGGGGTGGACGGCCCAGGCTGCCAGCTCGTCAAGATAGCTGTTATCCAAAATACCCTCAAGGTCTTCAGGATGCCAGCCCACAGCGGCATACATAAAATCATATTTTTCAGCTAAACTTACAGCGAAACCCGACGTGATCTCATCACAGCCGGGATTGATAATCCCGTCCAGTTCTTCCTGCAGCTGTGTAAGCAGCACGTCGCGGTCATCGGTAAAATAGTCCGAGTCCATATGGGCATGGGAATCGAATAGTCCTGTACGTGACATCTTATTTCACCTTGCTCCCGGAAGCGATATCGGGGGCATCAGCCAGCACCAGCTTACCTTCTCCGTCAGAGGCGGCCAGCAGCATCCCGCGGGATTCGATTCCACGCAGTTTTGCAGCTTTCAGGTTGGCGATCACGATAACATTGCGGCCGATCAGCTCTTCGGCAGTATAATGCTGTGCGATCCCGGAAACGATGGTACGTTCTTCTTCGCCGATCCTGACCTCAAGCTTCATCAGCTTATCGGTTTTAGGTACGCGCTCTGCTGCGGTAATGGTAGCTACGCGCAGATCTATCTTCATAAAATCATCGATAGTTATTTCTTCTGTTGCCGCGGCTTTGCTTTCCGTTTTGGCCTCAGCTTTTACTTCGGCCTTAACTGCTTGTTTAGCGGCCGGAGCAGTCTTTTTGGTAGCGGCGATAACAGTTTCTCCGCTTTCAGTGATCTCGATACGCGGATACAGCGGCTCACCCTTCTGCACTTTGGTGCCGTCAGGCAGCCCGCCCCAGGCAGTATCGGCCAGCAGGAACTGCTCGGGAGCAGTGAGGCCCAGCTGGGTATAGATCTTGGGACTGGTAGAAGGAATATAAGGACTTGTAAGGATAGCGACGATGCGCAATACCTCTGCCAGATTATACATAACTGTTTCCAGACGCGCTGCTTTGGCGGGATCTTTTGCCAGCAGCCAGGGGCCTGTTTCATCAATGTATTTATTGGCACGGCTGATAAGCGCCCACAGAGCTTTGATCGCCGTGTTGATTTCCATATGATCCATAGCGTCCTGATATTTCGCAACAGTTTCATTGACCAGGGCGATCAGCTCGTCATCAAGAGGATCACTGCAGGCGGTTTTATGGATCACGCCGCCGTGATATTTTTCGATCATACTGACCGTCCGGTGCAGCAGGTTGCCAAGGTCATTGGCCAGATCAGCGTTGATGCGGGTGATCAGCGCGTCGCGCGAAAAATTGCCGTCACTGCCGAGGTTGATCTCGCGCAGCAGGAAATAACGGATAGCATCGGCGCCAAATTCGTCGATTAGCGCCAGAGGATCAATGACATTGCCCTTGGATTTGGACATTTTGTCGCCTTCAACTACCAGCCAGCCATGTCCGTAAACCTGTTTCGGCAGTTCTTCACCCATAGCCATCAGCATGATCGGCCAGATGATAGTATGGAAACGCACGATCTCCTTGCCGACCAGATGCAGGTTAGCAGGCCAGTATTTATTGAATTTTTCCGGATCACTGCCGTAACCGATACCGGTAAAGTAGTTGAGCAGCGCGTCAAACCAGACATAGACAACGTGTTTGTTGTCAAAAGGCACAGGGATGCCCCAGTCGAAGGTGGTGCGGGTGATGCTCAGATCTTCCAGTCCCTGTTTGATGAAGTTGATCATCTCGTTGCGGCGTGCCACAGGCTGAATGAAGTCGGGATGAGTTTCGATATATTCCAGCAGACGGTCCTGATATTTGGAAAGCTTAAAGAAATAGCTTTCTTCTTCCATACGCTCTACCGGACGACCGCAGTCGGGACATTTGCCGTCGACCAGCTGACGCTCCAGCCAGTAGGATTCGCAGGGTACACAGTACCAGCCTTCATAATTCTTTTTATAAATATCGCCCTGTTCAAAGATTTTCTGCAAAATACTTTGCACAACCTTATGATGGCGTTCTTCGCTGGTACGAATAAAATCGTTATTGGTGATATTGAGGCGCTGCCATAAAAGTTTGAAATTTGCGATGATCTCGTCAACATATTGTATCGGGGTAACACCCATCTCCGTAGCTTTACGCTGAATCTTCAGACCATGCTCGTCACTGCCGGTCAGAAAAAAGACGTCTTCGCCCTTGGCACGATGATAACGGGCCACGGTATCAGCGATAGTCGTACAGTAAGCATGACCGATATGCAGTTTATCGCTGGGATAATAGATCGGGGTGGTGATATAAAACGTTGGTTTTGTCATATGTTGATCCCTTCTTCTTCTGAAATTAATTTATTATATAATTCCCGTTTGGGAATCTTATTTGCTTTAGCAACCTGCGCCAGCGCCGTTTTTTTATCGACGCCGCGAGCCAGCAGTTCCTGTACCTGCGCCAGCGGATCCTTTGCTTCCTGCGCAGGCTGCGGCTGTTCCAGGCCTCTGGCGATGACCAGGCAGAATTCACCGCGGGGCTTATTTTCATGCAGCCAGGTCAGGCACTGACTGACCGTGCCCCGGAAAAACTCCTCATGCAGCTTGGTCAGCTCACGCGCTGCTGCCAGCTGTCTGTCCCCCCAGACCTCCAGCACTTCCTGCAGCACCTGTTCGATCCTGTGCGGCGCTTCGTACAAAATAACCGTAGCCGGCAGATACTGCCATTCTTCCAGCTGCTGCCGCCTGTTTTTTTTGCTCTTGGGCAGAAATCCGCCGAAAAAAAACGGTGAGGCAGGCAGACCTGAAGCAATGAGCGCGCATAACGCGGCGTTGGCACCAGGTACAGGCACTACCTGCACGCCGGCATCGATTGCCAGTCTGGCCAGTTGTTCGCCCGGATCAGCGATACCGGGAAACCCGGCGTCACTGACTAAAGCGATATTTTTTCCGGACAGCAGTTCGTCCAGCAGATAAGCTCCCTGCCGTTCTTTGCTGTGCTCATCATAGCGTACCAGCCGTCCCTTGATATTGAAACGGTTCAATAACTGCAGTGTATGACGGGTATCTTCGGCAGCGATAATATCCGCCTCGGCCAGCATTCTCTGCGCCCTGGGCGTCATATCTTCCAGATTGCCGATCGGCGTCGCGCACAAATATAAAATTCCTGCCATTATTCTGCCTCCTCCGCCATACCGTAATACTCCAAAGTCTGTTTGCTGTGGCTGCCGTCCTCATTATACATAATAAGCGGCGGCAAAACCTCCAGTCCGTAACTGCCGCCTTTGACCATTTCCATGAGAAAGATCCAGGCAGGCTTATCCGCAAAGGCATGTACCCATTGCAGTTTTTTCGGCTGCAGACCATATTTAAGCGCCAGTTCCATACATTCCGTAAACCGTTCGGGCAGCTGCACAATGGCAAAACGCCCTCGATATTTGACCAGATAGGCGGCGGCGCGGAAGAAATCCTCCAGCGTTGCCGTCAGTTCATGGCAGGCCGCAGTCGCTACCCGTCGAACCTTACCGCTGTTGCGGTAGGGCGGATTAGCGGCGATCAGATCGAAACTTTCCGAACGATAAAGCGCTTTCAGCTCCCGCAGATCGGCCAGCTCGGCACTGACACATTCCTCCAGCCCGTTAGCCGCAATGCTGCGGCGCATCAGCTCTACTACATGAGGATTACAGTCAACGCCTACTACTTGAGCCGCACCGCGTGCTGCCAGCAGCAGGCTGATGGCCCCTGTACCGGCGCCAAGTTCCAAAACACGGGCCTGCCTGACCAAATGCGGGAAAGCTGCCAGAAAAACAGCATCCGTCGTAAAACAAAATTCTTCCGAGTCCTGCCAGATCGCATAATTACAGCCGGGCAGGGAATCGCAGCGTTCTGTAGCTTTACTCATTTCAGATCGGATCGGCCTTGGAAGCATCAACGATCTCGTCCCATTCTACCTGGATAACGTTATCGGGCGTCAGCTGCACGGAAGCCGTACGCATAGCGCGGTTGATGCCTGTTACTTTGCCTTCTCCCAGCGGCGTTACTACCAGCGAGCCCAATTTTGGGATCTCGACACGGTCATTGCCGCAGTTACGTTTACAGCCGCCTTCTTTGCAGCAGTACATATGGTTTTCATATTTCAGGCAGCACATCAAACGACCGCAGATACCCGAAATCTTCGCCGGATTCAGCGACAGATTCTGATCTTTAGCCATTCTGATCGATACCGGTTCAAAGTCACCTAAAAAAGTAGAGCAGCACAACGGCCTGCCGCAGCTGCCGATCCCACCCAGCATTTTCGCTTCATCGCGCACGCCGATCTGGCGCAGCTCGATCCGGGTACGAAACACAGCGGCCAGGTCTTTGACCAGCTCGCGGAAATCTATACGCCCTTCGGCTGTGAAATAAAATATGATTTTATTGACGTCAAAAGTAAATTCCACATCTATCAGACGCATCGGCAGATCGTGATTAGTGATCTTACGCAGGCAGATATTGAAAGCTTCTTTCTCGCGTACGATATTTTCTTCGACTTTCTGGGCATCTTCATCAGTAGCTTTGCGCAGCACCGGTTTCAAAGGCGAAACCACCTCACTGTCGCTGACCTCGCGCGGCCCTACTACTACTTCGCCGTATTCTACCCCGCGGGCAGTTTCGACAATGGCATGATCCCCCTGGGCTACGCTGCTGAGTGCGGGATCAAAATAATATATTTTACCTGCTTTTTTGAATCTTATACCTACAACTGTTGGCACTATCTCTCCTCCTTCCGAAGTATGTCTGTTTTAAGTACCACCGTTTCCAAAACCAGCTTGGCGCCGGCATTGCTTTCGATGGCCTGATATGCTTGCTGGGCGATGTCCGCCGCCTGCTTCAAATGCGAAGCGGGCCATGAGGCGGCCAAACGCCGTAATCTATCTGTGCAGTCACAGTTATAAATCTGTTCCTCCAGTCCGTTTTGCCAAAGCAAAACGTCCCGGGCTAAAAACAGCAGCATTTCCGTAAATAATAAACCGCCCTGTTTGTCATAGCTTTCGAGCCATGGCTGCGAAGCTACATACCGCATGGGCTGCGCCAGCGGCAGGGCTTCCAGAAATTCCAAAGCCTGATCGCGGTAGCTGACGGCATCTGCAGCAGCCAAATTGACAGCAGCGCCAAGCGAACCGCCTGCCAGGCGGGCCAGCAGTTCCGGGCGTTCCAGCCCGAGCCTGTTCAATGCCTCCTGTGTCAGTGCCAGGGGTATCTGGTCAAAGCGTAATTGAATGACCCGCGAAAGGATCGTCGGCAACAGGCGTTCCAGCCGCGACGCAACCAGAATAAACATCCAGTTTGGCGGCGGCTCTTCGAGCAGCTTTAAAAGGCTGTTCGCCGCTTCTACCGTCATCCTGTCAGCAGCATCGATGACGCATACCTTATAGCTTGAAAGCGCAGGCGCAAAGGCGGCCTGCCTGCTCATTTCCTTGATCTGTTCTATTTTCAGGTCTTTCCCGGGAGCTTCCTGCTCCACCAGAATAAAATCAGGATGGGCAAAGCTGTGCTCTGCCAGATTGATCAGACGGCAGGATTCGCACCTGCCGCAGGGATGTTCGTCCGGCTTCTGGCACAGGAATGTTTTAGCAAAACGCAAAGCCAGCTGCTTTTTACCAATACCTTCCGGGCCGTAAAAAAGCAGTGCATGCGGCCTGTTACCCGGCTGCAGCAGCCTGGCTAAAAATTCCTTATTCTGTTCATGTCCCAGAATATCGTCCCACATAGGCATCCTTTCCTCGCTTACTCTTTAAGTAAAGCCTCCAACTCGCTGATCAGACAGCCGCGTACGCTTTCCTGTTCCTGCAAAGCATCAATGACCCTGATCCGCTGTGGATAGGCCTTACTGAGTTCGACAAATCCCTGCCTTACCTTGAGCTGAAAAGCAAGTCCTTCGTTTTCAAAACGGTCGGTCACACCGCGCTGCGACCTGCGGCCTGCAAGCAGCAGAGGATCTCCGTCCAGCAGCAGCGTCAAATCTGGTTCCAGCCCGCCCGTTGCAAAAGTGTTCAGCTGCAGCAGCTCCTGCAGCGGCAGACCGCGAACAAATCCCTGGTAAACCAGTGTCGAATCGCTGAAACGGTCACAAAGCACGATTTTTCCAGACGCTAACGCCGGACGCACGACCTTATCTAAATGATCAGCACGTGCTGCCAGATACAGCAAAGTTTCTGTACGCGCGTCTATGGCCAGCTGCGGGTCAAGCACCAGCTGACGCAGGCGTTCAGCAGCTTCGCTGCCTCCCGGTTCACGGGTGCAGACAACTTCTCGTCCGTTCTGCCTCAGGTACTCTGCTATCAGCTCCAGCTGCGTGCTTTTGCCGCTGCCGTCGGGGCCTTCCAATGTGATAAAATACCCTTTGTTCATCAAAACACCACTCGTATTTCCCTCAAGCTGCCGTCAGCGGGTCCGCTGACCGGCAGGTTCAAGTTTTTCATATTTTCACAGTAAGCGATGATCGCTTCTGTAATCAGCTCCCCCGGCAAAAGTACCGGTATGCCGGGCGGATAAAAGCTTACCTGCTCGGCACAGATTTTTCCGGCCGCACGGCACAGAGGTATGCTGGTCTTCGCGCTGTCGAAGGCCTGCCGTAAAGACATCACCTGCTGCGGTGCAGGAAGCTGTGGGCTGACCGTCAAACGGCGCGGCGTTTTTTTGTTTTTTTCCAGTTCGGTAAAAACCTGTTGTATCACAGCGAGTACGGCATCATAATCAGCTCCGCCGTCGCTATAGGTAACTAAAAATAACACGTTATCGGCATCTGTCAGTTCTACGGCAACACCTGCCTGCCGCAGTTTTTCCCCAGCTTCAATACCTGTATAACCCCAGGCGGCTACATTGACCGTCACCTTGGTACTGTCAAACCCGGCAATACCGTTACTGCCGGCACAATCAGCCGTCAGCAGCTTCAGCCCCTTGAAGGTCTGTAAAAGCCGCCGCAATCTGTCTGCCGCAGCCACAGCCTGTGCAGCCATCTGCCTGCCGCCTGTCGCCAGCTGGAAACGCGCCGCGTCCAGAGACGCCATCAGCAGATAATTGGGGCTGGTTGTCGTCAGCAGGCTCATAACATCAGCAGCCCGCTTTAAATCAAGGCGCCGGCCCTGCACATGCAGCATCGAGCATTGCGTCATAGCACCCAAAATTTTATGCGTGCTTTGCGCGCAGGCATCCGCGCCGCACTCCATAGACGAAGGCGGCAATAATTCGCTGAAACCAAGATGCGGGCCGTGCGCTTCATCTACCAATAGTGCAGCACCATATTTATGGGCTATTTGAGCAATCGTTTTAATATCAGCAGCCTGACCGTAATAATTAGGGCTGGTCAGAAACACTGCTTTAATAGAAGGATCTTTTTGCAGAGCTTCTTCGATCTGCCCGGCAGTGACCTGCGTGTTGATACCAAAAACCGCATCAAACTGCGGTAATACGTATACCGGTTCCAGATCACCTAAAAGCAGCCCTCCGGCAACACTGCGGTGAGCATTGCGGGGAATAAGAACTTTACCGCCCGGTTTGACAGCAGTCATCAGCATTGCCTGAATGGCCTGCGTCGTACCGTTAACAGCAAAAAAACAGCGGTCGCTGCCGTAAAGCTGTGCGGCCAGGGTCTGCGCTGCGGCAATACAGCCTTCAGGACAATGGATGTCATCCAGCTCCGCCATCAGCGAAACGTCCATCTGCAATGCGCCTGCTCCCAGCTCGCCAGCCAGAAGCGGTTCCATTCCGCGGCCGCCTTTATGTCCCGGCGTGTGGAAAGGATAGACCTGTTCTTTTTTATATTTGAGCATGGCCGCTACAAGCGGCATTTTTTTCTGATCTGCCTGCAAAAGAAAGCCTCCACGATAAATACAAACACTTATCCATGTTATCTTTACATTTTATCACAAGCAGCAAGGCGTTACAAGCAATTGTAACGCTTCGTCAAACTACCGCTGCAACCGCCTGCTCACCGCAATAAAAATACTCCGGCTGCAAACAGCCGGAGCAAAGATATTCTGTTGTTCAGCCAACCATAGCAGCCTGCGGCTGCGGCTCGATTTCGTCTTTTAAATCTTCCCAAACGATAAAATTGGCTTTACTGAAACCGTTGAAGGTCGTCGCCGAAGCCGAAGTATAAGCGCCGCAGGAAGGAACCAGCAGCAGATCGCCTACCTCCTGGCGTACAGTCAGTTTGCCGCGGAACATTATATCCAGCGAATCACAGCTGGGACCGGCAAAAGTGGCTTCCACTTCTTCTCCTTCTTTAAAGCTGATCAGCTTAAAGTCCCACTGGTCAAAAATAACGCCGGAAAAAGTTCCGTATAAACCATCATCAAGGAAATACCAGGGCTGACCGCCGCGTTCAGTAACACCGATGACGCTGGTAATAAGGTTGACAGCCGTACCGCACATAAAACGTCCAGGTTCCGCCCAGATCTCTACATTGGGAAAATCTTCGTCCAGACGGGCGTTGATCTGTTTAAGCATTTCTTTTAAATTAAAACGCACCTTGGGTTCGGGGATCGGAAATCCGCCGCCAATATCTAAGATCCGCAGCTGCATCCCTGCAGCGGCAGCTTCTTCAAAAATCTCGCGGGCCAGATCAAGCGCATTCAGATATGGATCGGCGCTCATCGTCTGGCTGCCGACATGGAAACAAACGCCGGCGGCGTCAAGACCGGCAGCCTGTGCTGCCTGCAGTAGTTCTACTGCGCGTTCGCGGCCTACGCCGAATTTTTTATTCAAATCTACATGTGCGGAAGAATTGTCGATACGGATACGCAGAAGCACCGTAGCACCGGGGCAGCCCTGTGCCATTTTTACGATTTCACTTTCGCTGTCAAAAGTCATTTTATGTACACCGACGTCACAGCAGGCCTGCAGACCGCCGCCGGTTTTGATAGGATTGGCGTAAATCAGACGCTCGCCGTCAATACCCATTGCTGCCAGAGTTCTGATCTCGCCGTCAGAAGCAACATCAAAGCAGGAACCCAGGTCACGCAGCAGTTCCAAGATCCGCTGATGCGGATTGGCCTTGATCGCATAGTAAAGCTGCACACGCGGCAAGTGCTTTTTCAAAAAGCGATAGTTCTTTTCTATTTGTTCTAAAGAAAGTACCAGCAGCGGCGTTCCAAAGCGCTCTGCCAGCCTTTCTGCAGCATTTTGACTAAGTTGAAAAAAGATGTCCTTCTTCATATCCACTCTCCCCTTGCTTTAGCATTGATTTTACTCATATGATTTTACCACAAATTACTGAAAGTACAATAGGAAAATGAAAGAAATTGAAAAAAATTTGAGGAGTTTCAGGCAAAACCGTGATAATCACGCTTAATGTCTGTTTTTACTAAAATTTTACTGGTTTTTTAGGATTTTTAATATTTTTTTACTAAATAAGTCACTACTAAATATAGTAATCTATGCTGATTTGACAACACAAAATACCTAAATATGGAAAACCCCCGCTTATTAAAAGCAGGGGTTTGCAAAAACTACTTATTTTTTAGGTGCTTCGATAACGTCGCAGCCCATATAAGGCCGCAGGACTTTCGGCACGATAACGCTGCCGTCTGCCTGCTGGTAATTCTCGAGAATAGCGGCAACAGTACGTCCTACCGCCACACCTGAACCATTCAGGGTATGTACGAATTCCGGTTTGGATTTAGTGTCGCGGCGGAAACGGATGTTAGCGCGGCGAGCCTGGAAATCAAGGAAATTGGAGCAGGAAGAAATTTCACGATAGCAGTTAGCCGCCGGCAGCCACACTTCCAAATCATAAGTTGCAGCAGAACTGAACCCAATATCACCTGTGCAAAGACGCACGACACGATACGGCAGTTCCAGTAATTGCAGCACCTTTTCGGCATTAGCCGTCAGTTTTTCCAATTCGTCCCAGGAATCTTCCGGCTTGGTGAATTTTACCAGTTCTACTTTATTAAACTGATGCTGACGGATCAGACCGCGGGTATCGCGGCCGGCACTGCCTGCTTCAGCGCGGAAGCAGGCGCTGTAGGCAGTATAATACAGCGGCAGATCGTCGCCGCTTAAAATTTCGTCGCGGTGCAGATTCGTGATCGGAACTTCGGCAGTAGGGATCAGGTAATAATCCAGCCCCTCCAGTTTGAACATATCTTCAGCAAATTTAGGAAGCTGGCCTGTTCCCTGCATACTGTCTTTATTGACGATGAACGGCGGGAAAAATTCCGTATAGCCGTTTTCACCGGTATGGATATCCAGAAAGAAATTGATTACGGAACGTTCCAGCCGGGAACCGAGTCCGCGGTAAAAAGTAAAGCGGGCGCCGGAAACCTTGCCGGCACGTTCAACATCGAGGATATTCAATTTTTCGCCGATATCCCAATGAGCCTGAGGCTCAAAAGCAAATTTAGCCGGTTCGCGCCAGGTACGCACTACCGGATTATCGGCATCACTGCTGCCAACAGGTGTATCTGCTGCCGGCATATTCGGAATCGTCATCAGAATTTCTTTTAATCTGGCTTCGATATCCTTCAGCTCTTTATCATCTTCCGCGATCTTATCACCCAGGGCACGGACCTCGGCCATCTGCGCATCTGCATTCTCACCGGCTTTTTTCATTTTGCCGATTTCCTGAGAAGCTGCGTTGCGCTGGCTTTTAAGAGCCTCGACCTGCAAGGTCAATTCACGGCGTTTCTTTTCCAATTCCAAAAATTCGTCAAGGTTCACATTGGCGTTACGCTTACGCATAGCGTCCATAACCAATTCAGGATTTTCCCTAACAAATTTCATATCTAACATTATTCATTCCTCCAAATGTTGAATTACTTCGTAAACTTTATTTTAGCACAATTTACCATAATATGAAAGAGAACACGCCGAAGAACATCGGCGTGCCCGTAAAATCACTGTTATTCAGTTTAAAATCAGCTGTATTCTTTAAAAGTTTCAATCAAACCGTCACGTTTGGCCAGATAATTGATCGCGCTGATAGCGGCTTTCTGAGCCTGACCAGCCGCACGATTGACCTGCCAGGGCTGACCGGTGCAGTCGCCGCCGGCGAAAACGCCTTCGATGCTTGTTTCAGCCTGGTCGTCGACAAGAACAGAACGGCCGCGCATCTGCAGACCCGGCAAAAAGCTGTTGAGCGGATCAGAAGCACGGAACATAAAGACTGCCTGGACACTGAAAAATTCACCAGTGGTATGCAGCCCGGTTACTCTGTCGGTACCGGTAATATCAGTCGGCTGATCCAGGACCACCGTTACATTTTTGCGTTTTGGAGCTACGAAGCCCTGAAAACGGGGAATAAAAATTACTTCACTGCAGATATCAGCCAGATATTCTATTTCTTCCATCGCATCAGGAACAGTGGCGATCGCAGCAACGCGCTTACCTTTGTATTCAGCGCCGTCGACTTTGGCGCAATAGCTTACGCCGCGGCCTAAAAATTCTTTTTCGCCCGGCAGCAGGCTGGAACGGGAGATACCCGTAGCAAGAATTACCGTATCGGCATTATACTGGCTGTTAGGCGTACCCAGTTCAAAATAACCGGCTTTCTCTTTTAATGAAACTATTTTTTCTTCGATAATCTCCGCACCGATATGGCGTGCATGCTCGATGAACCTGTCCATCAGCTCATTGCCGGAAATATCGGGACAGCCCATATAATCTGTGATAAGCTCGACACTGCGCAGACGGGGACTGAAACCGTGAGCCTCAAACACCACTACCTTCCGTCCTTTACTGCTGGCAGTAATAGCCGCCGACAGGCCCGCCGGACCGCCGCCGATAATTGCGATATCATATTTCATGTTTTAATCCTCCAAAAAATTTTTAGGGGAAGCCTTCATTTAGTTCAACAAGCTAACTGTTTTTATTTTACCTTCTTTAACACGTCAGCGTCAATCCTTTCCACATGTATACACAATTTTACCGTTTTTTTAAAACAGCTTCCTGCGGTTTTAGGAAAAATTAGAAAAACAGCGAAAAAACTCTTGCCAAACTTTCCATTTTCGTGTATTCTATATAAGCAACATTACGACGGCCCATTAGCTCAGTTGGTAGAGCACCTGACTCTTAATCAGGGTGTCGTAGGTTCGAGGCCTACATGGGTCACCAAAATTTGGCCGGTTGGTCAAGCGGTTAAGACACCGCCCTTTCACGGCGGTATCAGGGGTTCGATTCCCCTACCGGTCACCATTCGGGCGCTTAGCTCAGCTGGGAGAGCGTCTGCCTTACAAGCAGAATGTCGGCGGTTCGATCCCGTCAGCGCCCACCAGAAATCAGGCATATCCAAGAAACTTGGATATGCTTTTTTTATTTGATTTTTAGGAATAATTGCTTTCATAATGTTTTACAAAAGTAACAAACCAGCAGGGAAGCCCTTAAAGAGGTTTTTTTGATAATTTGCATTTCTCCTGGCTTTGTAGTAAAGTCAAATTAGCAATAAAAGAGTATTTATAGTAAGGAGGCATAATTATGAAAAAAACTTTTCTTTCCAGTATTCATGAACGCCGCAGCGTTTACAGTATTACCAACACTTCCCCGATTCCCAAAAATAAAATTGTAGCACTGATAGAAATGCTGTTGGAGGATGTTCCTTCGGCCTTTAATTGTCAGAGCGCGCGTGTTGTAGTATTGTTTGAGCAGGCTCATAAAAATTTTTGGGATATTGTTATGAGAACTTTGCGTGAACGTGTACCGGCTGAAAAATTTGCGCCTACTGAAGCTAAAATCAATAGTTTTGCAGCAGGGTATGGTACTATTTTGTATTTTGATGATGAAGGCATTACAGAAACTTTTGCCAGTAATTTTCCTACTTATGCGGCAAATTTTAAAACTTGGGCAGATCAGGCTAACGGCATGCTGCAGTTTGCTATCTGGACAGCTTTAGAAGAGGAGGGGTTAGGTGCCAATCTGCAGCATTATAACCCAATTATTGATGCGGAAGTAAAAGAAGTATTCAATATCCCAGATCAGTATCGTTTGATTGCGCAAATGCCGTTTGGCGCTAAAACAGCTGAGCCTGATGAAAAAGAAGTTATATCCGGTTCGGATAGAATGCGTATCTTAGAATAAAAGATGAAAATCCCCCGTTTAATCGGGGGATTTTTTTTGAAAAGACATTCTTTTGACATTTAATAATGTTATACTAATAATATAATTATTCTTGGAGGTGCAACAGATGAAGATGTCGCGGAAATTTATAACTGCTGGTGTGGCAGGAGTCATGGCTTTGGGGATAGCTGTTTCAGCATGGGCTGCAGAACCTCAGATTACTGATCAAAAAATACGTTCTGGCGGAGTAACAGTTAATGTCCCTGTTGTGAAAGGCGCCGTAGGCGGTGCAGAAGTTGATGACAAAGTGAATATGGCAATTGATTTTAATATTGTGAAAAAGTTGTATGCTTATTTGCCCGGAGGAAGTAATGGACTGAGTTTACAGGAAAATTACTATCCTGAGTTTGACGGTTACGGTGGTGCGAAGGCGAGCCGTGAGTTTGTGACTGATATAGCAGGCTTTATCAATCGTCAACTGCAAAATCAGGCGCAGGCAGCTCATAAAGCCGGTTCTCATGTCAAACAGTATACGTTTGACGGCAGATATCAAGTGCGTTTTACCAGTGAAGAGTTACTTTCTTTAGAACAAACTTATATGGATTATTTGGGTGGTGCCCACCCGAATACATATTTGGATACGATCAACGTAAATTTAAAAAACGGTAAATTACTGAGTTTAGGCGATATGTTTAAAGCTGGCAGCAATTATCTGCCGCGTTTGAATGCCATTGTTGCAAAACAGGTGGCAGACGAACAGCAGTTAAAGGGATTTTTTGATAAAAAAGTAGAAGTGAACGGAACAGAAAATTTTTATATTACGGATAATGCTGATCTTGTTATAGTATATCCGCCTTATGCTGTTGCTCCGTATGCTGCCGGAACGATCGAGTTTATCATTCCTGTTAGCCAGGTTGCAGATATTTTTAATTTTAAATTAGAATAAAAGACTGATATTTTAGCCCTGCTGAAGCAGGGCTTTTTTTATTGTCTGATCAAGCGAAATACTTTTATGACATAAATGACAGGGATTTTTCAAATAATGTTAACGCGATTATGTATTATAGTGCACATATTTGAACTATTATTGAAAACAAAAAAATGAATAGCTGGATATAATAAAATTGATGTAATTAATATTACAGAAGAATAAAAGTGTGGTTGGTGAAATTATGTTTAGCAAGAAATTCAAAAAAATAGGATTGAAAATAGCCTATTACAGAAAAAGAAAGGCATTGAAACAGATGGAAGTAGCGGAAAAGGCTGGTATCTCCTGTTCATATCTTTCTAAAATTGAAACAGGAAAAGTGCGTTACAGTCTGGCTGTTTTGATACAGATCGCAAAAGTACTCGAGATTGATCCAGGGGAACTGTTGACAGATGGGAGCAGTTATTAAGTTAAGAAAAAGTAAAGAGGTGTAAGAAAGTGGAAGAACCTGATTATAAAACGATAGGTATTAATATAAAAATTAAAAGGATACGTCAAGGTATCAGTCAGGCTAAATTGGCTAAGCTTTTAGGAGTATCCGCAGCTCATTTGTGTAATATAGAAAATGGTAAAGTTAAAATAAGCCTGAAAATGTTGTATAAGCTTACCGGTTTTTTTAAGTGTAGTTTAGATGATTTGCTAACCGTTTAAGATACTTAAAAACAGTGGTAAAAGTTAAATGCTCAGTAAAAGCAGTAGAATAAAAACTTTTGACTTATTGTCTATATAATATGTATATATTACTGAACCTCCATAAAAAAATGGAGGTTTTTCTTTTTTATGTAAATAAAGATATAATATTTCAAAAGATAGTATTGAATGTAAAAATAAAATAAATAATAAAAAGAAATAAAAATAATATAAAAAGTAATTTTGAAACTTAAACTTAAGACAAAAACATATCCATTATGATAATATATAACCAATGCAACAAGAATACTTTTGTTAGAAATAAATTTAAATATAATGAATTGTATAGTGTATGTAAAATATCAAAAAAATTATTGCAGATTATTCTGATAATTATAAATGCAATATTGAAGACATAATATGAAGTAATTTTTTGAATAGCATTTAAATAATGTAAAATGTTTATTGATATAAATTAATGGAAGTTGAAAAAATTAACACATAAAATAAAAAAGATATAATTTATTTATTTCTGTGCACTAAAGAACACATATGTTAACTATTTCTGAACACCTAAATATTAATAAAATGTGATAATAATATTAATAAAGTATAAAGAATAGCAAAGAAGGGATAAATAATTAACATCTTGGATTAGTATGGAAATGGAGATTTAAATGTTTTCGACAAAATTTAAACAATTAGGATTAAAAATTCAATATTACAGACAAATGAAAAATATAAGTCAGGTAGAATTAGCTGATGAGGCAGGAATCTCACGCTCGTATCTGTCGAAAATAGAAACAGGGAAAGCGCAGTGCAGCGTACCAGTTTTGCTGCAGATTGCGCAAGTACTGAATGTTGATGCAGGTATTTTGCTGACAGATAAGGACATTTAAGTAAGATCAGAATAATTTTCTGGTATGTTTATCTGCATACCGGTTTAATTTTGAAAAGCTAGCAAACAAATGGTTTTATCCTGATGTTTAGCTTTTATAAAAATATAGTTCTAAAATTTTCTGGGATTATATTTTATACAGTTCAGGGAGGAGATGGCAGTTATGAGCGTAGAACCCAATTTTGTAAAAATCGGACAAAACATCAAGATTATGCGTATCCGTAAAGGTGTTACCCAATCAGAGCTTGCGAAAAAACTTGGTATTTCTCAAACACATATGAGTAATCTGGAACATGGGCGTGTGAGTGTTAATTTGAAAGTTTTGTTAAGACTTTCACATTATTTCAGCTGTGGCGTTGATGCACTTTTAGGCTTAACTTTGAATACTGAGGTTAAACCTCAAGAGGTAGAAGACAAATATACCGCAGAAGAATTATTGGATATTCTGAAAGTACTGAAAAAACAGGTTATTTAAAATCTAGATTGAAGTGAAGCTTTTAAGATGCAACTCAGATGCTTCGTATATTGGCTTCCACTGATTGGAAAAGTGAGTTTTGATTTACATTTTTCAAATAACTCCTAAAGAACAAAAAAGCGCACTAAAAGTGCGCTTTTTTGTTCTTTATTTTTAATACTAATTGCATACTGTATACACAAATGCGGGTGAAATAAGAAGAATACTTGTATACAATTGCCTAAATGCTTGAAAAAAGCTCCGATTGTGTTACAATAGAAAACGTTGTTGGATATTGTTAGTTAATATTTTCGTGGAATACCAACGAAATAAAATTAATTTATTTGAGGGGTTGAGCTAGGATAATGATGGATATTTTAAACACTATCAATAGTTTTGTGTGGGGACCGCCGTTAATGGTTTTGCTTATTGGCACAGGTATTTTACTGACTGTAAGATTAGGTTTATTACAGGTCATAAAGCTGCCAACCGCATTGAAATTGATTTTTACTGCAAGAAATACAGGCAACGGCGATATCAATAGCTTTAAAGCCTTGTGTACGGCGTTGGCAGCTACTGTTGGCACAGGTAATATCGTAGGTGTTGCTACAGCGATCAAGGCAGGTGGTCCCGGAGCGTTGTTCTGGATGTGGATGGCGGCTTTTTTCGGTATGGCAACTAAATATGCCGAAGGTGTTTTAGCAGTGAAATACAGAACGGTTGATGCCAACGGCAATATTTCCGGCGGACCGATGCATTATATTGAACAGGGACTTGGTAAAAAATATAAACCTCTGGCAGTTATGTTTTCGGTATTCGGAGTGATGGTTGCCTGTTTAGGCAGCGGTACTTTTACACAGGTCAATGCTATCGTTGAGATCACTAATCTTTCCATAGGGATCCCGGTCATGTATACGGCAGCTATTCTGACTGTTTTGGTGGCAATCGTAACCATCGGCGGCTTGAAATCTATCGCGATGGTAGCAGGAAAAATAGTGCCATTTATGGCTTTAGTTTATATGCTTACTACAGCGGCAGTACTGATCGTATTTGCAGATCAGGTACCTGCAGCATTTGCTCTTATCATTGAAAGTGCTTTTAATCCTACGGCGGCAGCTGGTGGATTTTTGGGTGCTACTGTTATGCTGGCGATGCGCAGTGGTATTGCGCGCGGTATTTTTTCTAACGAAGCCGGTTTAGGCAGTGCTCCGATCGTGGCAGCGGCGGCGAAAACAAAATGGCCTGCTGAGCAGGGGCTGGTATCAATGACGGGAACTTTTATCGATACGATCATTATTTGCACAATGACAGGTTTGGTTCTGGTGGTTTCCGGAGTTTGGACAGGCGATTTGAATGGTGCGGCTATGACTCAATCTGCTTTTGCAATGGCTTTCCCTGCAATGGCAAAATATTTATTGATGATAGGTTTAGTGTTATTTGCTTTTACTACTATTTTGGGTTGGAATTATTACGGTGAACGCTGCATTGAATACCTTTTTGGCACGAAAAGTATCATGCCTTATCGTTTAGTCTTCATTGGTCTTGTGGCGTCCGGTGCTTTTTTAAAGCTGGAAACGATTTGGGTTTTGGCTGATATCGTTAACGGTTTAATGGCGATTCCGAATCTGATTGCTTTGCTGGGATTGAGTGGAGTAGTTGTGGCAGAAACAAAAGCTTATTTTACATATTGGGAAAAAGTGCGTTCCCGGAAAAAAAGAATTGATATTATTGGTGAACCTGAATATAGTGAATAAAAAATATCCCGCAGCTTAAGCTGTGGGATATTTTTTGACTTCTGGCAGAAGTCATTTTTTTGTGGTAATATGAAAGCAGAGAAAGACAAGGTAAAGGAGCTGGAGGTATGGAAAAGGCAGAGGTAATTAAAGCGTTTCATTTGATGTGGGATAATTATCCGGAGTCGGCAATGCTTATTGATAAAAAGCGTAATATTATTGCTGCCAATAAAGTCGCACCCAGTACAGGACGCATAGAGGGCAACAAGTGTGCTTTAGTTGAGCCGTTAGAACAGCACAAGGGCTGCAGGGCAGAAGAAGCGTGGAAGAATGGTGAAGCCAGTTATCGTAAAAAAGTCGGTAAATTAGGTGACGTAGTTTCTTTTTGGATCCCTGTCGATGGTTATCCTGATTATTTGGTGCATTTTTCTGTCGGTTCGATTCAAAAATATGAATATAACGTTTGAAAATAAACCCTGCTGTAATTTGCAGCAGGGTTTTATATGACCAGAATAAACGAAGTATTATATTTCGTTCTTTATGATTTATGCAAAATAAAAAAGACGCAGAACAAGTCTGCGTCTGTCTTTTCCATTGGTACGCCCGAGTGGAATCGAACCACCGCACACGGCTCCGGAGAACTACGAGAAAAAGCCTGTAATACAGCATTCTGTAAAGGATTAAGTGGCTTTATGGCTTAGTTTTTCATTACGGTAGAATGCCATTTTCCTAACATAAATTTCAGCAATTGCACCCACAATTGCACCCAACTTATAAATTGAAAATTTTTGAGATTTTATTCGGCAAGGAAGCATCGTAACCTGGAATAGCGTGCCCATAAAGATCTAAAGTGTGGCTGGCTCTGCTATGTCCCAATCGTTTAGATACTTCCAAAAGCGGTACACCGTTCGCCAATAATTGTGTTGCATGCGTATGACGAAGTACGTGGAATTTTTTATGCGGTACTGAAGCTAATAATAAAATACTTTTCCAGGCTCTTTCGATTTGGTTAGGTCGTAATGGAGTTCCATTTTTGCTTTGAAAAATATAGCCATCAAAAGAAACGATTTTCCCACTGTTAAAACGTTTTTTTAAGTCAGAGGATAAATCCCTCGTGATTGTGATTTCTCTTTCTCCAGCGGCCGTTTTTGGCGGTGTATCGACCATTTTGCCATTTATATCTTGCAGGCTGTTGTTGATCACAACATAATCATCAAATACACATTTTCGTTTTAGTCCTAAAACTTCTCCAAGTCTCATGCCGGTGTTGATTGTTAATAAAAATAATAAATAATACCTTCTATAGGTGGAATTAGTTTTTAATACCTCTGATATTGCTTGCAGTTCTTCGCTTTTGAATATTTCTATTTTGGGTTTCGATACTTTAGGCGCTGGTATGGCATTCATAATATTCTTTTTTACTAGCTCTAGTATATGTGCTTTAGTTATAGCTGCTTTCAACAGTTTATGTATTTTGTTTTTGCTGCTATCTGACATTTTAGGAAGATTATTATAGAAATATTGTACCTGCCTAGCATCTAATTCCTGAAGTAATATGCCGGAGATGGGTTCAATATGTCGAGCCGTTTGCATATACCGAATTAAGGTTTTTGCTCTTATATTTGGTGCACAGTAAGTGCTCAGATATTCAAGGACCCACTCACCTACAGTTATGTTAGATTTAGGAATATAGGTATTGTTGTATAGATCTAACTTTATTTGGGAAAGCCACATATCAGCTTCGTCAGAACTGTCGAAACGTTTGGATATTCTTTTACCTAAAGCATCCGTGATATAGGCTCTGTATTTCTTTCGCTTTGGTTCATAAACAATGCTTCCAGCGCCATTTCTGTTACGTTTTGGCATAAAAAAATCAGCTCCTTTACTGTAATTTGAGTATGCAGTAGCAGAGCTGATGTGCTATAATATCTATAGTAATCAGCTCGCTTGCGACGAAGTTGGGCAATTACGTTGACCGTTCGGTGTTGGTAGCACCGGGCGGTCTTTTTTCTCATTTGCTGTTTAATGCGTTTACTATTTTTATAAACTTATCTGCAGAAATGGCGCCGGCAAGATATTGTTGTTTAAAGCGGTCGACTTCTGCAGGGATACTCTGTTTAAAAGTTTCGGCCTTTTCCGCATTAAACATAGGAAGTGGTGGTAAAAGGCCCAACTCTGCTGCTAATTTGTAGATATGCTTGCAGGGACCGCGCTGGGCATTAAAATCAAAACAAGTACAGTGGTTGAGTGTAACTTCGTAAAGTTCTCCGCTAGAGCCTGAAATTTTAGCAGTTTGGCGTTGCGCATCAATGCTCACTATATTCTTGTTCTTTATTTGCTTCGCAGTATTGATGCGTTTAATTTGGTCTATTTTACTGTGGATAGAGGCATCCCAATTACCGAAAGTCATTATAAACACCACCTAAAAGGTACAAAATTATACTATTTTAAATAGTCCCGTAAATCTATAAAAATTTGTTCTTGATCCTTTATTCCCAAACAGTGCCCATATTTTAAAAGTTTTAAAAATTCATCTGCATGAGCATAGTATTGCGTTAATTTAATGGCTTTACAATGATTGTAAGTAAATACATCAAAGCATATACTCCCATACGTATATTTTGATTCTATACGTAATGTAGTTTCTGTTGGTGATGGGATGTATGAAGGCAGATAGGTCCATTTATTATTTGTGGAGCTATGGACTTGTAATGCTATAGTTGCATGCTTGCCTACATTAGCCCAAATATCTTTTCTATAAATTTCTGGATTGTTATTATAAAATATTACACCTACATCAAATTGATATTCGGCACCCTGGGTCCATGTTTTATAAGTTTGGCCATTGTCTTTATAAGTAGTATATTTAATATCTAAATAGTCTCTGTGAAACTCTCCAACCCCAAAAGCCCAACCTTCTGCAAAGCCGTTTTTAAATGTAGCCAGTAACTCAAGAGATCTTTTTATATTAGGCGTTTGTAGTATTTTTAGTTCCCGTGCAAGCCTATAAATATGTCCGCAGGGTAAGCTTCGGCTTTGAAAATCTTCACAAGTACAAGAAATTAAAGTTGTTTTATAACCTTCTTCGGTAATGCCACTAAGATTAGCTCTATCAATTCGACCTTTGAATGTATTAGGATTAACTCCGTTTTGTCGTCCATCCCAACGGCGTACTTGATCTGGCGATATGTGCATATGTAAATTCCAATCGTCCCATTTAGTTATAATCATCAAAAACTACTCCTAAAATTTATTTATGCCTTTGTGCTTCTATTTCGTCAACACAAAGGTTCTTACCACAATCTTTTTCATAATGCTCCTGCTCATGCAGGTAAGTTTTCATGTTAGATTCCCTCGTTAAGCGGGCATTCAAGATGAAAATTGCCTCTCCATCAATATCTTCTCTAACAAAGCCTCGAACGTCGTGAGGCAAGTCATATAAGATAGTTCTACTCATTGAGATCGCCTTCCTCTTTGGCTTTTTGGTAATCAATAAATTTCATAACTTCTTTAATGCTTTCGGGTTTTAGTTTTTTGGTAGCGTCAAATAACACTTTGTATTGAGGATTATCATAAATTTCCTGTGCCATTTTTGCTGCTTCAGGATTGAGGTAATAAGGGCGAGAGTTAACATCTTCAATAATATCTGATTTTAATATTCCGAAATGATCAGCCATTTTTTGAATAGCGCCCATGCGTGGTTCGTTAGTGCCGAGTTCCCAGGTGGATACAGCTTTGTCGCTTACACCTGCTATATCAGCTAGTTCCTTTTGTGATAGGCCATGTTTTAATCTAAGACTTTTTATGTTTTCTTTTATTCCCACCGTTTACACCACCTTGTATGTCTATTATATAGTTGAACTAGAAAAAAATCAACAAAACACCTAAAAAAACTAGAAAAAAGCATTGACATCTAGTTTAACTAGATATATACTAATCCTAGTTAAACTAGATAGGAGGTGCATAAAGTGAATAGCTTTAGTTTGAAACAGGCTCGGCTATATAGAGCAAAAACACAAGCTGATATGGCTAAGCTATTAGGTATCCATATAGAAACCTATAGAAAGCTGGAGATTAATCAAAATACGGTGACTATAGAACAAGCCAAGGTTATCTGTGAATTTTTGGATATGCCTTACGATGCTATTTTTTTTGCAGAGTAACTCTATTTTAAATAGATAGGAGGCTAATGTATGAAGTTTTCAGGAATTAAAGAATATGCCAATTCTCGTGGTCTTGCTTATACTACGGTTTATTCATTGTGCCGAGATGGAACACTTCCGGCAGTTAAGATAGGACAGCGGCATAAAATCGAAGTCGAAGGCGCTGATCGTTATTTTAATGAACAAATCGAACTTCGACAAAAAAAGCTACAAAAATTAAAATGCCCAATTGTTATTTCTAAGCATACACGCCGTGATGGCGGCGGGTATTTAGATCAATTGAATTTGATGCGAAAGGAGGTGAAGTAGCTAATGCCAGAACAATTGCCCAAGGAAATATTTAATATGATATCAGACAGATCTACACAGATAAAAAGCTTAAACTCATACGCTAAAGCGATTCAGGCTGTTTCTGGTAAAATTCCAGCGCATATTTTAGAGGATTTCATTGAATCCCTAAGGTCTTTTAATAGCGGCATAGCATGTTTAGAACTCGAGTTGGGCGATAATGGTTATTCGTTTGATGACTTAGCTTATCTGACGGCTATAGTCGATGCTGCAGAGAGGAACAAAAGTCGTGCTGGGGGGGAGGAAACACCGTGAAAACACTAGGGATCTATATTTGGTACTTTTTTGCTGAGAGTGAAATTTTCCCTAAGATACTGATAGCGGCAGCACTGATTATTTTTGGAATGTTTTTAGAAAGGGCGTGGTGAGATGTGGAAAGAGTTAGGTTATCAAATTGCGGTAATTGCTATTGGGACTTGGGCCGGTGTATTTTTCGGGTTATGGCTCTGGTGCAAGGTTGCTGGAATGAATTAAAAAAAGAGCTATCAGCACGGCAATGCTGACAGCTCAGGGTTAATACATAGGTCGTAAATAACCTGTATTGGTTACATTATAGCATAAATAGAAGGAAGGAGCTATTTCAATGACAGTAAAAATTAACAGTCTTGAACTTGAAAATATTAAAAGAATTAAAGCAGTAAAATTAGTACCTTCAGCGAATGGCTTGACTATTCTCGGTGGTAAAAATGGTCAGGGTAAAACCAGCGTTCTGGATGCTATTGCATGGGCGCTTGGTGGGGAACGATACAAACCTTCTGAACCACAGCGCCAAGGATCTGTTACTCCACCAATTCTGCATATAGAGTTATCTAATGGGTTTATAGTTGAGCGAAAAGGCGTCAATGGTAGCTTAAAGGTTATCGACCCGCAGGGGAATAAAGGCGGCCAGCAGATTTTAAATGAGTTTGTAGCGCAACTTGCCTTAGACCTACCGAAATTTTTAAATGCAAATAATAAAGAAAAGGCTAATGCTCTTTTGCAGATAATCGGGATCGGTGAAAAACTTTACCAGTTAGATGTTGAAGAACAAAGAATTTATAACAGGCGATATGAAGTTGGACGCATTGCTGACCAAAAGAAAAAGTATGCGGCTGAGCTTGAAATGTATCCGGATGTTCCGAAAGAGCTCGTTTCCGCAGCTGATCTAATTAGGCAGCAGCAGGCGATACTTGCCAGGAACGGCGAAAACCAGCGCAAGCGGCAAATGTGCCGGCAGTATGAAGAGGAATTAACTAAAGCGCAGATTGCTTTTGACGAAGCGAAGAACCGGCTTGAAGAAGCTGAGGCTGCAGTTTCGGTTGCCCGTAAGTCGGCCGCAGATTTGCAGGATGAAAGTACGGCAGAATTGGAAGCGAATATCTCTGACATAGATCGCTTAAATATAAAAATCAGGGCCAATATGGACAGGGAAAAGGCTGAAATCGAAGCTGAAGAATATAGTCAGCAGTATGATGAACTGACAAAATCGATCGAAGATATTAGAGAGCAGCGCTTAAAGTTGTTGGAAAACGCAGACTTGCCGCTACCGGAATTGTCTGTTGAAAGTGGTGAGCTGATTTATCGTGGGAATAAGTGGGATAACATGAGTGGCAGTGAGCAGCTTAAAGTAGCTACTGCTATTGTCCGCAAATTGAATCCTAACTGTGGTTTTGTGCTCATGGATAAGCTGGAGCAGATGGACCAGGATACTTTAAATGAATTTGGTAAATGGTTGGAACAGGAACAGCTGCAGGTGATCGCTACACGTGTCAGCAGTGGTAAAGAGTGTTCGGTCATTATCGAAGATGGTTATGTTAAAGAAGATAACGGCCTTTCGGATGAAGGCGCAAAAACATGGAAGAAAGGTGAGTTTTGATGAAGTTTCAAATTACCAGAGGGCTGATTGTAAAGCCGCAAAAAGTTGTAGTTTATGGTCCTGAAGGTATTGGCAAAACTACTTTTGCCGCTGATTTTCCGGATCCGCTGTTTATCGATACCGAAGGCAGTACGAATGTCTATGATGTTGCCAGATTACCGGCGCCGACTTCTTGGACGATGTTGCTGGATGAGGTTAGAGAGGTTATCAAAAATCCAACCTGCTGTAAAACATTGGTTATTGATACGATTGACTGGGCAGAACAGCTTTGCGTTGGTCATGTATGTGCTAAAAATGGAAAAAATGGAATCGAGGATTTTGGTTATGGCAGTGGCTATATTTTTGTAAGGGAAGAATTTGGACGCTTTTTAAATCTGCTTTCTGATGTGATCGAGGTTGGGATCAATGTTGTTTTAACAGCACATATGCAGATGCGTAAGTTTGAATTGCCTAATGAAGGTGGAAGTTTTGACCGGTATGAGCTGAAGCTTGGCAAAAAGACTTCATCGCAGACTGCTCCACTGGTCAAAGAGTGGGCTGATATGCTGCTGTTTGCCAACTATAAGACTATCGTGATCGCACAGGATAAGGACGGGAAGAAATGCAAGGCCGCCGGTGGTGAGCGGGTAATGTATACGACACATCATCCTAACTGGGATGCGAAGAACAGACAGGATCTACCGGAAGAATTGCCCTTCGATTTTAAAAGTATTCGTGGCTGCCTGGTCTATTCCAATACGGAAGCTTTGCAGCCTGTGTTGCAGCCAGTTGTAATGCAGCCGGAAACGCTTGTGGCACCGGTTGCTAGTGCCACTGCAATTATAGATACACCTTCTGGGCTAATATCTGTAGATCCAGCGCTTATCCCTGTAACAGCATCAGGTGATACAGTGGCTGTACAAACGTCAAAAGTAATTCCAAGTTATGTGCCAAAAGCATTGGCTGATTTAATGGCGTCGGAAGGTGTAACGCTTGCAGAAATTCAAAAGGTTGTGGCCCAGCGTGGCTATTATCCCGAGGGAACACCTTTTGAAAATTATGCAGAGGATTTTGTACAGGGGTGTTTGATAGGAGCCTGGCCCAATGTCTTTGCTTTGATCAAAGAGAACAGGGAGATACCTTTTTAAGTTTAAGAAACTCAATGTAGTTTAAATAATATTTAACAGATAAAGGAGAATAAAACAATGGCATTTGAACAATTAGGGCAAGCAGTACCCGTAGAAGAAAGAGAATTAGGATGGGACGATACTATTGAAAAGGAGAGCGCCGGTTTTATCATTCTGCCGGAAGGTGATTATGAATTTAAGGTATTAGAGTTTCAACGTGCCCGTCATGAAGGCAGCGAAAAGTTACCGCCATGTAATAAAGCTGTAATCACTTTGGTAGTTGAAACACCAGAAGGAGAAGCCCGCATCAGGCATAACTTGTTCTTACATTCTCGGACGGAAGGCATGATTTCGGCTTTCTTTATCGGTATTGGGCTGAAAAAGCATGGTGAACCTTTGAAAATGGATTGGCCGCGGGTAGTTGGTCGAAAGGGCAGGGCCAAGATCGGTATCCGCATGCACGATGGTAAGCAGTATAACGAAATTAAACGCTTTTATGATCCTGAAAATACAGCGGCAACAGCACCTACTGCGGCAGCACCGCAGCAACAAAACTTATATCAAGGACAACCGCAGGCCGCTCCTGCGTTTCGGCCCGGAGCTTTCTAATGCAGCTGCGTCCATATCAGGAAGAAGCTAAACAGGCTATTTTTGACGAGTGGAATAAAGGAATAAACCGCACCCTGTTGGTATTGCCGACCGGGTGCGGTAAAACTATAGTCTTTGCAAAGGTTACAGAGGAACAGGTTAAACAAGGTGACCGGGTACTGATCTTAGCACACCGTTTTGAACTGCTGCAGCAGGCCTGTGACAAAATCGAGCAGGCTACAGGTTTAAAATCGGCTATGGAAAAAGCTGAATATACCTGTATGGGAAGTTGGTATCGTGTGGTAGTAGGTTCTGTCCAGACGCTGATGCGCGAGAAGCGGTTAAACGGATTTGCAAAGGATTTTTTCGATACGATCATCGTCGACGAAGCACATCATGTACTTTCAGATAGCTATCAGAAGGTGCTGGAACATTTTGACAGCGCTAAAGGTGCTTGGTGTTACTGCAACGCCTGACAGAGGCGATATGCGTAATTTAGGGCAATGTTTTGAGAGCCTTGCTTATGAATATACGCTGCCTAAAGCTATCAAAGAAGGTTATCTGTCACCTATCAAGGCTCAGACTATTCCTCTAAAATTAGATTTGACAGGTGTCGCTACTCAGGCCGGTGATTTTAAGAGCAGCGATCTGGGAACGGCTCTCGATCCATATCTGAATCAGATCACTGAGGAAATGGCTAAAATTTGTATGGATAGAAAGACTGTAGTTTTTTTACCACTAGTCAAGACCAGCCAAAAGTTTAGGGATATTTTGAATGGTATCGGTTTAAGAGCTGCCGAAGTAAATGGTAACAGCGAGGATCGCGCAAAGGTGCTGAGTGATTTTGAAACCGGTAAATATAACGTGCTTTGTAATTCAATGCTTTTGACAGAAGGGTGGGATTGCCCGGCTGTTGATTGCATTGTGGTATTAAGACCAACGAAGGTCAGGAGTTTGTATTGTCAAATGGTGGGTCGTGGTACGAGGCTGGCACCGGGCAAAGAAGAACTTTTGCTGCTTGATTTTCTGTGGCATACAGAACGCCATGAACTGTGCCGACCGGCGCATTTGATTGCGACAAATGAAGATGTGGCCAGAGCTATGACTGAAACATTACAGGACGCAGCTTGTCCGTTAGATTTGGAAGCAGTGGAAAAGCAGGCTTCTGAAGATGTTGTTGCCCAGCGGGAAGAAGCTTTGGCGAAACAGTTGGCAGCAATGAAACAGCGTAAGCGTAAACTGGTGGATCCACTGCAGTTTGAAATGAGTATCCAAGCAGAGGATCTGTCAAGCTATGTACCAGCATTCGGTTGGGAAATGAGCCCGGCCAGTGAAAAGCAACTTAAAACATTAGAGAAGTTTGGTATAAATCCGGATGAGATCGACAATGCCGGTAAAGCTGCGAAAATCCTTGATCGTTTGGATAAGCGCAGAAGTGAAGGACTTACAACACCGAAACAGATCCGTTTTTTAGAAGGTCGTGGGTTCCAGCACGTCGGGACCTGGTCTTTTGAACATGCCAAGAAATTAATAGACAGGATTGCTGCCGGTGGCTGGCGTATTCCGGCAGGCATTGATCCACGGATTTACAAGCCTGAATAAAGGAGAACATCATGGAGAATAAATTGGATTTGCTGCCGCTGCTTGATTATATCGATCCGAGCGTTCTTGATTATCAGGAGTGGGTCAATGTTGGCATGGCGTTGAAAGCAGAAGGTTACAGCGTGAGCGTGTGGGATGATTGGAGCCGGCGGGATGCTGGAAGATACTACGCAAATGAATGTCGAAAAAAATGGGAGACGTTCAGAGGTGATACCAGCGCACCAGTAACGGGTGGTACGATCGTAGCAATGGCTAAGGATAACGGCTGGACGCCACAGCAGCGTGAAGATCATGAACTTTCATGGGATGATATCATCGGACAAAAAGAAGATATGGTTTTGGTTGATAAGAACTGGATCGAAGGCCAGGAAATAGCGGACCCGGAAAACTGGGATCCGGTAAAAGAACTGGTAACTTATCTGGAAACTTTATTCGACAGTACGGAAAATGTTGGCTATGTAACGGAATCATGGCAAAAAGACGGTAAATATCTACCGTCAAAAGGTTGTTCTGATAGAACAGCTGGGCAGCTCATTGAGCTACTTAATAAATGTAAGGGTGATATCGGCGGGGTGCTTGGCGATTACAACCCTGAGTGCGGCGCATGGATACGTTTTAATCCTCTTGATGGTAAAGGCGTGAAAAACGACAATGTGACAGAATTTCGGTATGCTCTGGTCGAATCGGACAAGATGGATATAGCCAAGCAGAATGAAATTATCCGGACACTGGAACTGCCGGTGGCCTGCCTGGTACATTCAGGGAAAAAGTCGCTGCATGCTATTGTTAGGATCGATGCAGCAGACTATGCGGAATATCGTAAACGTGTTGATTATCTTTACGCTGTTTGTAAGAAAAACGGCCTTGAAATCGATACCCAAAACCGTAATCCTTCGCGGCTCAGCAGAATGCCGGGTGTGATGCGTCAGGGACACAAGCAGTTTTTAGTTGATACCAACATCGGCAAAGCCAGCTTTGTAGAATGGCAGGAGTGGATTGAGGCGGTCAACGATGATCTTCCGGAACCGGAAAGCATTAGTGAGATTTGGGATAATTTACCGGAGCTGGCAAAACCGCTGATTGATAATGTATTGCGACAGGGGCATAAAATGCTCATTGCAGGGCCGTCTAAGGCAGGCAAAAGCTATGCTTTGATAGAGTTGTGCTGCGCGATTGCCGAGGGCCGTCAGTGGCTTAATTTTAGCTGTACAAAGGGTAAAGTTTTATATGTGAACCTTGAACTTGACAGGGCAAGTTGTTTGCATCGTTTTAAGGATGTTTATACGGCAATGGGGTGGGAGCCGAGCAATTTGTCTAATATCGATGTATGGAATTTGCGTGGCAAGTCGATTCCGATGGATAAGCTGGCGCCGAAGCTGATCAGGCGTGCCGCAAAGAAGAATTATATTGCTATCGTTATCGATCCGATTTATAAAATCATCACCGGTGACGAAAACAGTGCTGACCAGATGGCGCATTTCTGTAATCAGTTCGATAAGGTTTGTACGGAACTGGGCTGCGCTGTGATCTACTGCCACCATCATTCAAAGGGTGGCCAAGGCAGTAAAAAATCTATGGACAGAGCTTCAGGGTCAGGAGTATTTGCCCGTGATCCTGACGCACTGCTTGATTTGATAGAGCTGGAACCAACAGAAGAATTACTGAAGCAGGAAGAAAATAAAGTAATTTGCGCCGAGTGCTTGGCGTATTTAAAACGATATTACCCTGCCTATATACAGGATTTATCGCAGGATGACGAGTGCAGCAGCGCTGTACTGTTGGAATACTGCCATAAGATGCTTGGCAATAATACTAATATTGAGCTTGTGAAAACGGCGATTCCGGCGGCCAAACAGCGGGTGCGGCAACGTACAGCGTGGCGCATTGAAGGGACTCTACGTGAGTTTCCGAAGTTCCCGCCGATCAATCTTTGGTTTAATTATCCTGTGCATTACGTTGATGATATTGGAAGTCTAAAGGATATTGAACCTGACGGGCAGGGACCAGCCTGGCAGCGGAATTTCAAAAAGAAGAAGTCACCGGATGATTTGAAAAAAGAACGAATAGTAGCATTACAAAAAGCTTTTGAAGCAGAAAGTTTTGGTGGGACTCCGACAGTAAAAAGCCTGGCCAGTTATTTAGATGTGACGGAAAAAACGGTGAAGAATCATATTCGAGAAAGTGGAATGTTTGCAATAAGCAATAATGGAGAAGTCGTTCGGAAAACGGAAAAAGTCGAATGATTTTCCTTTTCCGAATTGGAAAAAGTCGAGCGATTATCGAGATTTTCCTTAAGTGAATGTTCACTAATATTATATACGCGATATACGCGCGCGCGATGTATATATATATGATTAGTCATTGTAGGTTGTATTCCTATACAACAAAAGGATTTTCCGCCTTGGCTTGGCGGGAAAATTCCTTTCGGTTGTAGGAAGAGGTATACTGCGCGAAAGGAAAAAGGAGCGAATGAAAAATGAAAAATAGTAAATACTGGGAAACTGAAAAAGGAGAAGTTGTAAAATTCGGTAATAGCTTTATGCGTTGTTATGAGAAGGCTGGAAAATTACAATTTGGTTTTATGAAAACAGACGGAACTCTTATCGTAAAAAATACAATTGACCGAAAGGAATTGCTTGGAAGTAAAGAAGGCGCTGACTATTTGCTGGCTACGATTCAAGAATGGCGGGAAGCTTACGAAAGAGGAGCATATGATGATTGAGTTCTTTATTCAGATGAAACTGCCAACAGTTACGCATCAGCAGAAAAAGGTCCATGTTGTAAACGGTAAGCCACACTATTATGAACCTGACGCACTTAAAGATGCCAGGCAGAAGTTTAGTGCGCACCTGGCAGCTTATGTACCTGAAAAAAAGCTGACCGGTCCGATAAGGCTTTTGACTAAATGGTGCTATACAGCTATAGGGAAACATAAGAACGGCGAATATAAAATTACAAAGCCGGACACTGATAATATGATCAAGCTGCTTAAGGATGTAATGACTGGGCTCGGCTATTGGACAGACGATGCACAGGTAGCAAGTGAGATTACAGAAAAGTTTTGGTCAGAGCAGCCAGGGCTTTATGTACGAATTGAGCAATTGGAGTAAAGGAGCGTGATTAGAATGGCACATAAGTGTAAGGGCTGCGTGTGGAGCCGTCAAGTAAGCGAGAATAAAGTTTACTGCCGCAGGGTAAATTGTGTAAAAGAAAATCGATTCCGGAGCGTGATCGGTATGTTAGGGCAGGTGCAGCATGGCCATCAGCTGAGTGAAGCTGAAAGTGCTGCGATAGACGTTGCTACAGATGTTTTACGGGCAGAGGGGTGATTTTGGTTGACAGAGCAGGAAATCAATAAATTTATCAAGCGTGCGGCAAAAGAAGCCGCATTAGAAGCTGTAAAATCAGCTTTGGCGGTTGTAAAGCCAGCAGGTAAAGGGAATTGTTATAAGCAGACAGAAGCACGATTATACGCCTATCCTACGCTGTTAGAGAATATCAAAAGGTACAGGCTTGACATTGAGGATTTAAAGCGAGAAAAGATTACAGAGAAGTCAAAGGATATCACATCGTTTAGCGTTGATGGTATTCGGCTAACACCGGAAGAACGTCAGGCTGGGAAGATATTAGCAGTTGAAATTAAGCTGCAGCGCGATAAGAAAGAAGTTGATGAAATTAATGCAGCTTTAAAAGCAATAGAAGGTGATGAGTATTATTCGGTTGTTGCAATGAAGTATTTTCAAAAAGCTTCAGATGAAAAAATTGCAGGTCAAATCCCCTGTGCGGAAAGAACGGTAAGGTATAACAGAAGTAGACTTATAAAGCAAATGGCGCTAAGACTTTACGGAGCTGAGGCGTTGTAATTGCCAAAGTAGACTGCAAAAACATTGCCAAGACACGTTGCCAAACAGGTGATATAATATGTGCAGGAAGAAGTGTAAGTAAAATTAGCCGCTGGCATAAATGCTGGCGGCTTTTATGGTATAATAAAGTCATCTAAAAAGGCTGGTGATTGTGTTGAGTGAATTTTGGCAAGCGATAGTTGGGTCTGCTGTTATTAGTACAATAATAAGTAATTTATGTTTATGGTGGCATAAAAAGAACGATTACAAACGTGACTATTACAAGAAGATAATTGACAAGAGGATAGAAGCGTATGAGGAGTTAGAGGAGTTTGTATTTAACATTGATAAAATGATTTATTGCTTTGTTGCTGAACCACCTTTCTTGATTTATTCATGTTTTGAAGATGAATATAAAAGCTTGACTGAAAAGAGGAGTATTTCTGATATAATAAAAAAAAGCGAATGGTATTCGGCAGATGTTATTAATTGCTTAAGAAAAATTGAAGAAATATTAAAAAAAGGCTTAGAATCTCTGAGAGACATAGAAGAGGCGACTGAGGAAGAAGAATATTTGCAGCGGATGCATGCAATACAATGCTTTGGTGGAAAACAAGAAAAATCGATGGAGGAAATAATTGAAAACCTAAGAATTGCAATAAAAGGCGACTGGAATAAATTAGATGATGTAGAAAGTTTTTTTAAAAGATAATAAAACCGTGAAGCATTCACACCCGAAAAGCACTCACCTTAGTGAGCGCTTTTCTTATGTCCATTTGCAGGGAATTTTTATAGGTTCTTCCTGTGTATAACTTTCTTTGCGGGTCTTTCGAGCCCCGAAAAAGGTTTAGATTTAAAAATATTTTTTCCTATTTCCTTCTTTTTGTAGTAGACAGGCGGTGAAAATAGAAGTGGTAAAAATGCTGAAACGTGGCTCTGCAAGAGAGCTTGCCGAATTATTGGGCATCAGCGAACGACGTGTAAATCAGTTGGTAAATGAGGAAGTTTTGCATCGTGAAATAGAAGGAGACTTCGTTTTGACAATGGCAATAGCTTCGTTCTATGAAAATAAATATTCTAGTAAAGATGAAGATGATTATTGGTCTGAAAAAGCATTGCATGAAGCTGCAAAACGTAAATTAGCTGAACTTGAATTGGCAAAGCGACAAAATCTGTCACATGATGCGGCAGATGTCGAAAGAGTTATGACAGATATGTTATCTAAATTACGGAGTCAGCTTTTGGGCATACCAGCCAAGATGGCTGCTAGACTGGAGAATCAGAGCAGAAGTGTTATTATGACGGAACTTTCTAAAGAAATTAAGTCAAGGTTAACTGAGCTTAGCGATTATAATCCGGAGATATTTAGTAATGAAGAAGACAGTTGATCTTTTCAAAAAAATAGTAAAACAGTCATTGATGCCGTTATCAGATCAAACTGTATCCGAATGGGCTGATAGCTATAGGATGATATCTGGCGAAGCTGCTGCAGAGCCTGGGCGGTGGCGAACAGATCGTGCTCCATATCAAAAAGCCATTATGGATGCTTTTACTGAACCAGGCATAACTAGGGTGGTTGCAAAGACCGCATCTCAGGTTGGAAAGTCCGATATCATGAATAATATTATTGGTCGGTTCGCGCATCTGGCGCCCGCACCGATAATGATGATCCAACCAACTATCGAAACATCACAGGACTATAGTAAATCACGTATAGCGCCGATGATCAGAGATACAAAGGTATTGAGAGATATTTTTAAAGACGTAAAAAGTCGTGATGCCGGCAATACTATCCTTTCTAAACAGTTCCCAGGCGGCAGACTTATCATGGCGGGTGCTAACAGTCCTGCCGGTCTTGCCAGTAAGCCGATAAAAATACTGCTGGCAGACGAAGTTGACCGCTTTCCAAAAAGCGCCGGCACAGAAGGCGACCCGGTCAGCTTGGCTGCAAAACGTATGACTACATTTTGGGATAGCGTAATGGGGCTATTCTCAACACCGACCAATGCTGGAGACAGTCGAATCGAAGATGAATATATAACAGGGACTCAGGAAGAGTGGCAGCATCAATGCCCAAAGTGCAAAGAGTGGCATTTAGTCACACATCGGGATATGCATACTGACTACGACTGTTCTGTTGATAAAAAGGGAACAAGGCAGATTATCGTTAAGTCAGTTATTTGGCGTTGTCCAGATTGCGGGTTTGGGTTTACAGAAACTGAAATGCGGCAGGCCGCACAAAAATATATTGCACAGAACGCTTCGGCTCTCACTAAGGGGGTACGGAGCTTTTTTGTTAACTGTTTTGCATCACCTTGGGTGAACTGGTCAGATGTAATGCAGGAATGGTTGGAAGCACAGGGCGATCCAGAGCGTGAAAAAGTAGTTGTTAATACTCGTTTTGGAGAAGCATATGAGCGCAAAGGAAATTTTGAAAGCCATGAGCAGTTTATGCGCAGGCGTGAAAACTATGGCGCCGAGCTGCCGGAAGGCGTACTGCTTTTAACAGCGGCCGTTGACGTACAAGACAACAGGCTCGAGTATGAGATTTGTGGCTGGGGAATGGCTGAAGAATGTTGGGGAATAAAAAAGGGTACTATTTTGGGCGTGCCGGATACACCTAAAGTGTGGGCTATGCTGGACGAACAGCTGGATAAGGAATATCGCTTTGCGTCAGGTAAGGGTCTTTTGGTAGCCAGGACGTTTATCGATTCCGGCGGCCACTACACGAAAGAAGTTTATGCGTACTGTAAAAAACGATTTGCAAGGCAGCGTTTTGCTATAAAAGGTTCATCGACACCAGGAGTGCCGTTATTGCATAAGTACGTTAAGGTTAAAACCGTAAGGGGACATACGATACCGCTGGTAATGCTTGGCACAGATAGCGGCAAACAATATGTTATGGATCGGTTATCGATTGAAGAGCCTGGACCTAAATATTTTCATTTTCCGCTTGATAAGAGTGATAGCGTAACTGTACAGCTAACTCGCGGCTACGATGAATTTTATTTTAAAGGCCTTATATCTGAAACGAAAGAGCCTCGTCGGAAAAATGGAGTATTAGTATATCAGTGGGTAAATATAGCTAAAGATAAACGGAACGAGCCTTTGGATCTGCGGGTTTATAACCTCGCATGTATGTTAAGCGTAAATCCTGATTTCGAGGCTTTGGAAAAATTGATCAACATCCCGAATGCAATCAAAGAACAATCGGTAAAGTCTAAACTGAAAAACAAGCCTAAAGGCGGCTACGGCTGCATTAGAAAAAGTGTGAGGGGGATTATTAGTGGCAAGTACGGTACTTAATGAACGGTTAAAGCAGTATTTATCTGCAGAACAGTCTATTTTGGTAGCAGGGCAAAGCTACAGAATCGGCAATAGAACGCTGACAAGAGCTGATTTATCAGAAATAAGAAAAGAAATAAATGATCTTATTGCTGCAGGAGCGACTACGGATGAGGCAATGCATCCAAGAGGGCATCGAACAAAGCAAGTTATTATGCGGGATTAGGAGGATAGATGATGGTGAAACGTAAAAAAGTAATACCGGCTAAGGCCAGGCATCCTACTGAGGGAAATGAAAATAATAAAAAAATAATAATAGTGAACAGCGGCTATTCAGAAGGCGGCGCCAGTAGGACACGAAGTACTTTACGTGGCTATAATCCCTTGAAATCCAGTACTAAAGCAGATGTCGATGTAAATTTGGTAACTTTACGAAACCGCAGTGCAGATTTAGTATGTAACTCTCCGCTTGGTTCAAGTGCTGTTAATACTTCGCGCAGCAATGTTATAGGCGCTGGTCTTAAAGTTTCGCCTAAAGTAGATTATAGGTTGCTGGGATTGACTGCAGAGGAAGCTAAAGAGTGGCAGCGTCAGGCGTTTCGTGAATTTAACCTTTGGGCAAACAGCACGGCCTGTGATTTGTATCGAAAAAATAACTTTTTTGATATGCAGGATATTGCATATATGAGCTATCTTGTAGATGGTGACGGGTGGGCGGCGATCAAGTATCGCAGGCCGGTACCTGATAATCCGTATTGTTTAAGAGTACAGCTTTTTGAGGCCAGTAGGGTCTGTAACCCAAACAGTAGTGGATCGTATGGTTCGCCGTCTTATTATGATGTTGAAATGACTAACAATAAAAATGGTAATCGTATTATTAACGGTATAGAAATAGATTCAGACGGAGCTGTTGTGGCCTATTGGATTGCGAACAGAGTACCTTTTGATTTAACTAACCCGTCTGCAGTTTTAAAGTGGCAGCGAGTGGAAGCATTTGGCAAGTTAAGTGGCCGGCCAAATATTTTGCAGATATCGCATGAAGAACGACCAGAGCAGTACAGAGGCGTACCAATATTGGCGCCGGTGATCGAGGTATTGAAGCAGGTCAGCCGCTATACTAATGCGGAGCTTACGGCTGCCATCATTAAATCGTTTTATACTTTGTTTTTTACGACTAATAACAATATTGATGATATGAATGATGTTCTAAGTTCAACTTATGGTCAAGCGGAAGCCGTAACACCAGAAGACCTGGCTCATGTTGAAGTTGGTCCAGGAACGCTTAATCTGCTGCCTCCTGGTGTCGATGTAAAGTCGATGGACGCAAGCCGTACAATGTCAACTTTTGAACCATTTACAAATATGATGATCAGTCAGATCGGTGCAGCTATTGGCACACCGGCAGAGGTGTTACTTAGTCGTTTTCAATCTTCATACTCTGCGGCACGTGGGGCATTATTACAAGCTGCCAGCAATTTTAAAACCAGACGTACCTGGTTTGCACGTGATTTTTGTCAGCCTGTTTATGAAGCTTGGCTGGCAGAGGCGGTTGCTATCGGTAGAATTAGTGCTCCTGGCTATGGTAGTGATCCAATCATAACTAAGGCATGGAGTAATGCTGATTGGTTTGGCCCTGTTATGGGGATGTTGGATCCAGTAAAAGAGGTAACTGGCGCAGCCTTACGCGTAAAATATGGTTTCTCTACCGGTGAACGTGAATCTGCGGAACTTACAGGGACTGATTACGATAGTAATATCGATCAGATAGCTATAGAACAGCAAACATGGCGAGCTAAAGGATTGGAACCGCCTAAGGCTGATAATACTGGTGGGAATGGAGGTGATAATGATGGGAAAATTTTGGCAGGTGAAGAATGATGTTAGTGGCGACGCTGAAATATTGATCTACGGTCCAATCGCAGCAGAGCGATCCTGGTTTGGTGATGAGGCAACGCCGCAGCAGTTTGCCCAGGATCTTAACGGGCTGGGTGGCAGAGATGTTACCGTACGCATTAACAGCGGCGGCGGTGATGTGTTTGCGGCACATGCTATTCACAATTTGCTCAAAAGCTATAAAGGGCGTGTCACGGCGGTAATTGACGGACTGGCTGCCAGCGCAGCAACGGTTGTAGCCGTGGCGGCAGATAAAATCATTATGCCGTCCAACTCGTTGATGATGATCCACGACCCGGCTATCGGCCTTAGCGGATACTATCCTGCGGCAGAACTGACGAAGTTGGTAGAAGCGCTGGCTACGATCAAAACAAGCATTGTCGCTGCCTATCGTAAGCGTTGTAAGATATCGGACGAAGAAATAGAAACGATGATGTCCAACGAAACATGGATGGGCGCCGCAGAATGTAAGGAAAAAGGTTTTGCTGACGAGATCATCGGAGGAGTTACTGCTGCGTTAAATGGCAATACTTTGGTGATCAATTCAGTGTCTTATGATTTGAACCATTTTGCTAATAGTGAAGCGGTAAAAAATAAATTTAAACAAAGTGAGGTTAGAGATATGCCAAGTGGTAAATTAGAAAAAATTCTTAATGCTTTAGGTTTGCAGGAACTGTTGGAAGATACGCAGGCCGCAGCACCCGGCGCAGGTCAGTTCCAGGAGAATAATGCGCTTCCGGCGACGGCTGTTGATAATGCCGCAGCGGTGGAAGCCGCAGTGGCCGCAGAGCGTCAACGTGTACTTGATTTAGAAGCACTTGATGATGGTCAAAATGTCGCAATTACCGCGATCATCAATGAGGCTAAGAAAAGCGGCAAAACTGTTAACGAAGTAAAAAATTATGTAGAAGCGATTAAAACTGCTGCTCCAGCAGGGGCGGTGGCTAATGCTGCGCAGAATGTTGTAGCCACTATGGTAGCCGACAATAAAAGCTCCGGTGTTGATGGCGTTGCTGCTAATCCTGCGACCGATGAGGCTGCTGTAAGTGCAGTAGCAGATGCGAAAGCATTAGACAAGATGGTCAAGGTAATGAATAGTAAATTTGGAGGTGCGAAATAATGGAAATGATTTCCAACATGAACGGAACTCATTATGATGAGCTTATTGGTGGTACAGCAGTACCGGTACTTACTAAAAACGTAACTCTGAAAGGTGTTACGGCCAGCTATAAGCGAGGCACATTGTTAGCTTTAGTTGGCGGTAAATATGAGATTGTAGATAGCACAGCATCTGAAAGCGGAGCTGATAAAGCGTCTGTGATCCTTGCCAATGACATTGTTTTATCTGGGACCGACGTTGTTACTACAGTTTATATCAGCGGTCAATTTAATCGTGAAAAACTTATTGTGGCACAAACATCTGATAATGCCACTGCTCATGAAGAAGAACTGCGTGCGGTCAATATCTATTTGACCAGCGTGAAATAAGGAGGATGAAGATAATGCCTATTAATATTGATGATACTAGAACTTTGCTGCAGGCGATTGAGCGCACCAATCCGCCGACTACGACATTGATTGATACTTTTTTCCCTGCGGTTAAAACCTTTTTGACGAATACCGTGGATATGGAATACCGCAAAGGCGGTCGCAGAATGGCACCGTTTGTGGTACCGGGCAGCAAGGGTGTAAATATGAGCCGTAACGGTTCGCAGATCAGGTCTTATAAAGCTCCGCTGATGCGCCCTAAACGGACTATCGAAGCGTCTGATATTGAGCGTCGTGGTTTTGGGGAGGATATCTACAGCACTCGCACTCCGGCAGAACGTGCGCAAGAATTGCGCGCTTATGACATGGCAGAATTGATTGATGCCTGCGTCCGTCGTCAGGAGTGGATGGCTGCACAGCTTTTGATCAACGGTGAATACGAATGCAAAGGCTATGCCGACGATGGTGAAACTGTTGTTGTTGATACGATTACATTTTCTGAATTTGACAATAAAACAACTCTGTCCGGATCGGACACATGGGATAATGCAAGCGCCAAAATTTATGATGTCATGGGTGACGCATCTCAGAAGATCCGCCGCAACGCGGGTATGATCCCTACAGTGGCCCTGTGTTCACAGAATGTAGTATCCTACCTGCTCAATAACGAACAGCTTTATAAATATTTGTTGGTGCCCAGCCGTGAAAATTTAGCACTGATGAGCATTCAGCCGAAGCTGGTAAGACCGGAATTGCTGCGAGTTGGTTATATTGAATCACTTAATCTGGAAATCTACGCTTATGACGGCGTGTACGAGGGTGACGACGGCAACCTTGCCCAGTATATCCCTGATGATCATATGATTATTGGTGTGCCCGGTCGTGGTAAACGTCTCTTTGGTGCAGTAACGCAGCTTGAAGACGACAAACAATTTCGTACTTATGAAGGCGCATACATTCCGAAAGTTACCGGTAATACTGAAAGCGATACGACTACTCTGGCTATGTCCAGCCGCTGTGTAGTATGTCCGGAGTTTTTGGATGATTGGGCGACCTTGAAAGTAAAATAAGGAGGTTTGTAAATGCAACAAGTATTGATAAAGAAATTTACTTTGCTACGCAATGGCGTCGAGTATAAGGCAGGAACGATCCTCGAGCTGCCGGAAGCTGAAGCGAATGCGCTGGTAGCAGGTGCGCCGAAAGAATTTGAAAAAGTTTCGGTGGGAGTTGTAGTTAACTCGACTACAAGTGCAAAAAAAGCAGAAAGAACATTGAAAGATTTTACCAACACCGAACTGAAAGCTTTATGCGAAGAAAGAGGCTTAGAAGTGCCTAAGGCAGCTAATAAAGCAAAGCTTTTAGAACTGCTGGAGGGTGCGGCCGATCAGCAAGATGAGACCGATGGTGATAGCCTGCCTCCGGTCAATGCCGCAGCTACAGTAAAATGAAAACCTTTCGTGAGCAGATAGCCGCAGATAATACTGCGGCTTTTATTAACTCGTTAGAATTTGCCGATAAACATAACTTGAATGGTACCGAATGCAGCGCCATCCTGCAAGACATTTCTGTTGCAGAGGGGTTATCTACGGGGCCTGGGTCCAGTCAAACTTATGCAGGGATCTATGGTAGTAGGCTTCAGGTAAATTGCTTGGCAGAAGCTTTGCCTGAGCTTCCTGTATATGGACAGCTTTTCGGCGTCAATGATAAGCAGTATCTGGTTGAAAGCTGTGCTGATGATATGGGCGTTCTGACGATTCAATTGGTGGCGAATGACAGATGATATCTATTGATGCAAAGGAAATAGAAAAAGCCAAGAGTCTGCTTAAGAATTATCCTCAGCAAGTAATAGCGGCGGCAGCGAGTGCAATAAATCGTACGTCTGCAATGGTAAAGACTGAAGTATCTAAAACCATCAGAAAAAACTATCTGATATCAGCAAAAGATATAAAGTCTACTTTAAGTATTAAACGTGCTTCTCGGTTAAAGCTTACTGGAATGATCAGTTCTATAGGGCAAGCACCGTTGATCACTGCTTTTAAAGTACGGGCATATAAGAAAGGGCCAGTAAGGGTGCAAGTAATGAAAAAAAATAAACCCAAATCGGTTCCAGGTTTATTTATTGGTTCTTCATTGAAAGGCTATGTTGGAGCTATGCAGCGTAAAAATTTAAGTATGCGTTATCCTTTGCGCATACCTCATGGTCCCAGTGTTCCGCAGATGTTTTCAGCAGAACGCTCAATGAGTGTGATTGCCCCGTTTGCAGAAAAAACATTGAATCAAAGATTTTTACATGAAGTTTCATACCGTTATGGGAATTTTGGAGGACGTTAATGACACAGGTTGAATTAATGGAAAAATTGACGGGTTTTCTAAAAAATATTGTCCGAGAGTATGAATCGCAGCAATCTGATGGGACTTATTCTCCGATAAATGTTTATCCAGGATACCTGCCAGTGAAAACTAATGCCAAGGAAAGTGAATCATGTATTTATGTGCTGGTTCTTGAATGTGAAGATGGTGATGAGCTGAGTGCAGCAAAGGTTGAAATAGGATTTAGTATCATTGACGGTGATACTTCTGAGGGGTGGCGCAGCTTGTTTAATCTTATGGAACATGTACGTCAGGCATTGCTTAAAAAGCGTACTGTAGCAAATAAGCATCGGCTTATACTACCGATAAAGTCTAAAGTAGTAGAAGATCAACCCTTCCCCCAGTGGCAGGGATTAATGACGGTTAGTTATACACTGGGCAAGCCAGTAGAGGAGGAAATAAATTATGGCTATTAACAAAAAAAGCAGTCAGACCACTAAGCCTGAACGCTTGATTTATGTAGGCCCGTCTTACAAAAACGGAAAGTTATTGAAATATCAGGTATTCATTGGCGGGTTACCAACTCATATTGATGATGTATTTGAAAAGTGTCCGCAAATTAAAAAACTGTTTGTAGCTGTTTCAGAATTGCCAGAAGCTGAAAGGGCTATTGCAAAAGCGGGAACACCTATGAATAAATATTACCAAGCTGTTGTTTTTGCAGAAAAGGAGGAATAACATATGGCATATAAGCATGGCGTATATACATCTGAGGTGCCAACATCTATTGTTCCGGCAGTAAATTCTACTGCTGGGTTACCAGTTGTTTTTGGTACGGCTCCAATTCATTTGGCAAGTAACAGAGCAGAGGTTAATAAACCTATTTTGTGCTATACATATGCAGAAGCGGTAGCAGCTATGGGATACAGTGAAGATTGGGAGAAATACACTCTTTGCGAAACTATTTATAGCCAATATTCGCTTTATGCAGTTTCACCGACAGTTTTTGTTAATGTTTTAGATCCAAAAAAACATAAAGCAACGGTCAGTGATAAAGAAGTTCAGTTTAACAGTGAAAAAACGGTGATTGTAAATGATCCAGTGTTACTTGAAACATTGAAAGTAAAAAAAGCATCTGCCGGACAACCGCTGACGGAAGGCGTTGACTATGAAGCTGCTTTTGACAGTGATGGGAATTTAGTAATTACTGCATTAAGTGGCGGACAGCTTACAGACAGTGCTTTTTTGGACTATGAAAAAATTGATCCCTCAGCCGTGGATAAGGATGACATTATTGGTGGTATTGATACCAGTACGGGCGCATACACAGGTCTTGAGAATCTTTCAAAAGTATTTCCTCTGTATCGTTTAGTACCTGGTATGGTGCTTGCTCCTGGTTGGACACACGATCCAGAAGTGGCCGCTGTTATGACTGCCAAAGCAAGTACTATTAACGGTTTGTTTAAAGCTTCTGTTTTGGTAGATGTTCCGGCTGACACAGTAAGAAAATATACCGATGTTCCGGCTTGGAAAAATAATAACAATTATGTTGGAGTGGATCAAATAGTCTGCTGGCCTATGGTAAAACTTGGCGAAAAGAAATATCATCTTTCTACTGCGGTAATGGGGGCGATGGGCGTTTTGGATGCAAAAAATGATGATATTCCCTATGAAAGTCCTTCAAATAAAAATATACAAATGGATGGTTTATGTTTGTCTGATGGAACTGAAGTGGTTTTAGATCTGGAACAAGCTAATTATCTTAATGGGCAGGGTGTAGTTACTGCTCTGAACTTTATCGGTGGATGGAAGTTGTGGGGGAATCGTACTGGTTGTTATCCTGCAAATACAGATGTAAAAGACAATTTTATTTGTTTACGGCGTATGTTCAATTGGCATGCACAGACCTTTATTCAAAGTTATTGGTCTAAAGTAGATAACCCGATGAACAAACGACTTATTGATCTTGTCGTGGATAGCGAAAATATTCGCATTAATGGATTTGTTTCAAGAGGGTTCTTGCTTGGTGGAAGAATTGAATATTTGAAAGAGGAGAATCCAACAACAGATCAGATGGATGGTATTGTAAGATTCCATACTTATTTTACGCCACCGGTTCCGGCACGTGTCATTGAAAATACTATCGAGTTTGATACGTCTTATCTTGAGACGTTGTTTGGTTAATGAGGAGGATGAAAGATGAGTAATAATGTTGTTCCGGAAAAGCTAATTAACTTTAGAGCCTATAATGACGGAAATGATCTTCTTGGCGTAACTGATGTCCAGCTACCGTCTTTGGATGCAATGACCGAAACAGTAAAGGGTGCTGGTATTGCCGGTGAGGTAGACAGTCCTGTTTTAGGGCACTTTGGGAGTATGGAAACAGCATTGAACTGGCGTACTATTTCTAAGCCTGGCATGAATTTGGCTTCTCAAAAAGGTGTAAGCTTAGATCTGCGTGGTGCTCAGCAATTTTATGATCCGGAAAAAAGTGAGTACGTTGTGAAAGCCGTCAAGTGTGTGATTCGTGGTGTGCCTAAGAAAACAGAGCTTGGAAAATTGGATGTGGGCACTACTACTGGAACCAGCAACACAATTGAAACACACTATATAAAAGTAATCATTGCAGGAGAGACTGTACTGGAAATTGATAAATATAATTACATTGCCAATGTTGGCGGGGTAGACTATTTGGCTGATGTTCGTGAGGCATTAGGCTTAAACTAAATTAAAAGAAATACCCCGCTCTTTTTGAGCGGGGTATTTTAAAAATGTGGAGGTGCTTAATATGGCACAGAAAAATTCGGAAAACAAATTGGTAATTGACTATAAAAAACTTGAACAGGGGTTAGCAACACTTACTGGCAATGATTTTGCCAATGCTGAGATGGCAGCTCGGATGATGGGTGACGGAACAATGGATATCACTTACTCAAAAACATTTCACGCCATTATTGCAGCGAAAGTTTTAGGTGTTACTCCTGATGATATTAAATGTCTGGCCATTCAAGAATATGTAGCGGTGGTATCAACGGTATCAGGTTTTTTGTTCGGAACTTTGACAGAGCAAACCCTGCAGACGTTATCCGGCAAGTAGCAGTATCTTTAGCTGAATATGGTAGCGTTGAGTTTTGGTTTAATCAGTCATTTGATGAAATAGGAAAATGGATGGATGCTGTAATTGTTGTCAATAAAAAAAGAAATACCACTACATAATTTATGTGGTGGTATTTCATCTTTTAGGGTTAGAACAAACTTTGTCACAATCTCGTAACAGTTGAGCTAATTCAGAATCGCTTATATCCCCAAGGTCGTTGCCGGGAGATATAGATTGACTGTCTTTTTTTAGCATGGCGTGAATGAATGCTATAACCCAGACCAATATGAAGACTAAAGCGACTGCAAGTGCAATAACTAACATAGATATCACCTCTTTATGATATTATACTATAAATTTTGTTAGGAGGCAAAAATGGCAAATGTATTTACGACAGCATTTGTTATAAACGGAATGCTGTCCAACAGCTTTACATCTTCTACACGTATGGCAAGTGCCCAGTTGACGGAGTTACAGAAGAATGTAACGAAAATTAATGATCGGCAGAAACGATTAAATACAGAATTTAATAGCGGTGCGATTAGTGTAGAGCAGTATGAGCGCAAAATGGGAAAGTTGCAGACCACGCTTACGAAAACTCAACAGCAACAGAAATTGCTGCAGGATAAACTATCTCAAAAGCAATTGGCTGATGCCAAGTTTGGCGAAGCAAGAAAAGGCCTGTTTACCACTGCGGCAACTGTAGGATTTATGGCGCAACCATTCATAACAGCAGCACAAACTGCTATGAAATTTGAATTTGCGATGTCCAAGGTGGGTGCTATTGCGAATGCAACAGGGCCAGAACTGACACTGTTGACACAGACAGCCAGAACCTTAGGCGAGCAAACTAAATTTACGGCTACTCAATCTGCAGAGGCAATGAGCTATCTTGGAATGGCTGGTTGGAAAACTAAAGAGATTATAGCAGGTATGCCTGGTCTTTTAAATTTGGCAGCTGCAGGTAATACTGATCTGGCACGTACTGCTGATATTGTATCTGATAATCTTACTGCTTTTGGGCTAAGTGCCGATAAAGCGCAACATATGGCAGACGTTTATGCAGTAACTATCACATCGACTAACACGAATGTTGAAATGTTGGGCGAAACGATGAAATATGCTGCTCCAGTAGCTCATGCTTTTGGTGCATCGATGGAAGAAACTGCGGCTATGGCTGGTATTATGGCAAATAGCGGTATCAAAGCAAGTAACGCAGGTACAGCATTGAGAGCTGGGCTTATTCGCTTAGCTGGGCCGCCAAAGATGGCACAGAAAGCATTAGATCAGTTAGGGCTTTCAATGGAAGATTTGAGTGCAGAACAAAAAGAAGCAGCGATGGCACTGCAAACTTTAGGCATTGAAACAGGCAATGTTGAAGGGCCGCAGAAGATGGCGCATATTGTAGGGCAGCTGCAGGAGAAGATGAAGGGCCTTGGCAAAGAAGAACAGTTGGCAATGGCTAAAGCTATATTTGGGCAACAGGCAGCAGCTGGTTGGTTAGCTGTTCTGCAGGCTGGCCCTAAAGTTTTAGGTGATCTGACAAATGCTTTGGTTAATAGTGATGGAGCATCTGAAAAAATGGCTCAACAGATGAATGCAAACGCAGAAGGTGCGCTTATTCGGCTATCTTCGGCTTATGAATCTTTGCAGATATCTTTGGCTAATGGATTTTTACCAGTGATCGCCAATGTAGGTGATTATCTGGCGAGATGGACTGGGCGGCTATCTGCTTTGGCTACAGCGCATCCGGAAGTTGTGCAGGGCGTAATATATACTATCGGTGCTTTTACTGGATTGTGGGTTGCGTTTAAAGTTGGTCGGACAGTTGTTGCTGGCTACAATGCCGCACTGGCCACTTGTTCCCTGTGGAAAGTAACTCTGGGAAATTGTGCAACTGCGCTGAGAGCAAAAACATTGCTGCTTAGTGGCGCACAAAGAGCAGCTGCAGTAGCAACAAAGGTTTGGAGTGGCGGCATGATGTTATTCAATGCAGCCTTGGCAGCCTGCCCTGTCGGGTGGTTGATTTTAGGAATTAGTGCATTAGTGGTTGCTGGAACTATTTTATATAGGAACTGGGATACAGTAAAACAATTTTTTATAACTTTGTGGGAGAGTCCTGCAGCAAAAATGATGTTTTTTGCAACTGGCCCAGTAGGATGGATAATTGGGGGAGCCACAGCAATTATTGCTAACTGGGATACTTTAGCAGCGTATTTCAATTATTTCTGGGATAATCCATCTGCTGCTATTTTCCGATTTACCAATTTTATTAAAGAGCAGTTTACTGGCGCAGAAACATGGCTGCGTGAAAAGTGGCAGTCTATTAGTAATTTCTTGTCAACGCCAATTTTTGGCAAGGTCAATATAACTGCATCCGGCGGCAGTGCAGGAACTGAAATTGCTCAAAATGCTAATGGTGGCATTTATGGACGTGGCCCCTTTATAACTTCTTTTGCTGAAATATCTGGAGAAAGTGCTATACCACATACTCCTAATAAACGTAATATTGCTTTGCTTGCGAAAACCAATGAAATCATGGGTAGTCCTTTAGGAGGCGGTGGTATTAATGCCACATTTGCTCCTAAAATTGTTATAAGTGGTAATGCTGATGTTGAAGAAGTAAGAGCGATTATAGATCAAAAATGGCGAGAGTTTAAGGCTTGGGTGGCAGATATGCAGAACCAGAAGCGGAGGCTTAATTATGGCTAAAACTTATACTACAATTCAAGGTGATATGTGGGATGGTATAGCAAAGCGCATATACGGCGAAGAGGATGGCATGAAATTACTGCTTGAAGCGAATCAGAAATATGCTGATGTAGTTGTTTTTTCTGCAGGAATAGGATTATCCGTACCCGATTATGTTAAAACATCCACAAGTCTATTACCTCCTTGGAGGCGATGAACGATGAAAGCACGTAGAATATCGACAATCATTAAATATAACAATACTGATATATCTGCTGATATCAGTAAATATTTGGAGGGAATCAGTTATACTGATAACTTATCCGGCGAAGCGGATGATCTGCAGTTGACGTTGGATGATCGTGAGGGATTGTGGCAATCAACATGGATGCCGGAAAAAGGTGCGTTGTTGGATGCAGAGCTGCAACTGAATAATTGGCAAAGTTTATCCGCACTGCCACAAAAACTGCGGCTTGGATTATTTGAAATTGATGAGATCGGTAGCAGTGGCTATCCATCTACGGCTCAGATAAAGGCCGTATCAGTGCCAGATAATAATACGCTGCGGGGCGTGGAACGCAGCCGGAGCTGGGAAAAAACCAAATTGCAGGTGATTGCAAATGATATAGCGAAAGCTGCAGATATGTCTTTGTATTGGGATACAGAAGAAAATCCGGTGTTAGACAGGGCAGAGCAGACAGAGCAGTCTGACCTGTCCTTTTTGTATGCGTTATGTAAAGATCAGGGGCTTGCTTTAAAAATAAGTGATAATCAGATCATTATTTTTGATGAGGAAAAATATGAATCGATACCTGCCAAGATAACGATAGTTAAACCCGGCACTACATACAATGCTGAATCAGAGATGCTTTATATAAGAGCTGGGCTCGGTTATGAGCTGCGCACAAAAATTCGCGACATCTATGCTGCATGTAGAGTTAGTTATCAACAGGGCAAGTCAAAAGCTAAAATTGAGGGCACTTATACCGTACCAGGTAAAAAGGGCAAGACACTACAAGTTAGTGAACAGGTGGAAAGTGTCGCCGAGGCGTTAAGATTGGCGAAAAAACGTTTGAGAGAAAAAAACAAAGATGAAACTACAGGTTCATTTCCATTGATAGGCAATTTTGTCTTAGCTGCAGGCAGCACAATCAACACACTTGGCTTTGGAGCGTTTGACGGCAAATATTTGATAACTAGGGCTACTCATGATATTAACAACGGTTATAAAACGAATATCGAAGTCAGGCGGTGTTTGGATGGATACTAATTCAATGAAAAATTTAGTCCGAATCGGACGTGTATCATCAATTAGCCCAACTGCTAATACGGCAAAAGTTGTTTTTACAGATAAAAATGATTTGGTATCCGGAGAATTAATGATTGTCAATCGTGGCAGTATGGCTGACAAAGATTATTGGATGCCGGATGTTGATGAGCAGGTTATTTGTTTAATGCAGCCTAATGCCAGTGGCAAAGGGTTAAATGACGGTTTTATTCTGGGGTCTTTCTTTTCTGCTGAAGATCCTCCGCAGGAAAGTAGCGCAGATGTGCGTGCTGTAAAGTTTAGTGATGGAACTGTTGTAAAGCATGATCGTAAAACTGGGAATCTCACAGTAAAGGCAACAGGAGATATTGATATTTCGGCAGCTGGTACAATAACCATTAGGGGAGCTATAGTAAATATAAATTGTTGAGGTGATAATGTATGCCAGCAGCGACAAGATTAGGTGATAATGACACAGGGCATGATGCTTGCCCAGGTACAGCACTTGCAAGTGCGAGTACAGATGTAATAATTAACGGAAAAGGTGCTGGCCGTGTAGGTGATACTTACGTACCGCATGGTTGTGTTGTACATCCTACTCATACTGCTCACATTGCATCAGGCAGCAGTACAGTCTTTATAAATGGATTGCCATCAGCAAGGATAGGTGATCCTATTGATTGTGGTGGCAGTGTTGCGGTAGGTAGCCCTGATGTGATTATAGGAGGTTAATATGCAGGTAGGATCAATGGGTGATATACCTTTTGTAGTATCGCATGATAAGATACGCACGTTTCATGATTATGGCCGCTCTGGATCTGGTCGTTGGGTAAAACATGATCTGATTGGGCGAAAACCAGTACTGGAATTTCTGGGGCCGGATATTGAAAAAATAAGCATGAAAATTCAGTTGCGTGTTGATCATGGGATAAATCCGGAAAGTGAATTGGAGCGGCTCCGTAAAATGCGTGATGAGGGAGAAGTTTTTCCTCTGATTCTTGGTGGTTCTCCGGTATCAAATGAATATTGGACTATTGAAAGCATTGGCGAGAACGTAAGTTTTTGGCGTGCAGGCGGCAAAATTTCAAGCGTGACAGTGGATATTTCACTGCAAGAATACTCTATTGAGGAGGTAACTGGCTGATGGAATTAGATTTATTGGCAGGCAGTTTGGCCGCTGTTGATTTTGCGCCTCAAACGCAAGCCTTGGAGATTATTCAAAACTGCCAGACGATATTGAGCACTACAAAGTTTAGTGTTCCGTTGGATCGTGATTTTGGCTTAGATGCAAGTTTTGTAGATGAGCCTCTTTTGGCGGCTAAAGTAAAAATTGAAAGTGAAATTTTTACAGCGTTAAAGAAGTATGAACCGAGGGTAACTATAAAACAGATTACATGGACTGCCGATCCAGAAGGAATAATAAAACCGAAAGTGAAGGTGGTTATCAATGAAACTTAGTGATTTGCCAGATATTGAGTTTGTCAGCGCAGATAAACAGGAGATATTAACTGATATAACAAAACTTTACACAGGAATAACCGGAAGGACACTTGCTCAAGGTGATCCAGTACGGTTATTTTTATTAGTAATTACAACGATAGTGGTTATGTTGTGTAATAAGATTAATTATACTGGCAAACAAAATCTTTTGCGTTTTGCAGAGGGGAATAATCTTGATCATCTTGGTGTTCTTGTGGGTGTTGAACGTATTGGCAGCCAGGCGGCTGTTACTACAACTGAAATAACATTATCTGAGATTAGATCAACCGCAACAATTATACCTGCAGGAACACGAACAACAGCTGGTGATAATGTATTTTTTGCAATTGATCAGGATATCACAATTCTAGCTGGAGAATTAAAAGCAACAGCTGCCACATCATGTACTGTAAAAGGTATTGCTGGCAATGGTTATTTGCCGGGAGAAATAAATAAAATTGTTGATCCTATACCTTATGTGGCCAGCATGATCAATATAACGACATCGGAAGGTGGCGCAGACATTGAAGATGATGAATCTTTGAGAGAAGCAATTCGCGAGGCTCCGGAGGGATTTTCGGTAGCTGGACCAGTGGGCGAATACATTAAAATTGCCAAACGAGCTTCGTCTTTGATTGTTGATGTATCGGTAATATCACCGGAGCCGGGGCAAGTACTGATAACACCGCTACTTGTAGGCGGTGGAATACCGGGAAAAGAAATGCTGGATATCGTAGAGGCAGCGTGCAGTGATAGATCTGTAAGGCCGCTCACTGACCATGTGCGTGTGGCTGCTCCGGAGGTTGTCAATTATGATCTTACACTCACGTATTACATTGACCGGGCAAATGAAGCTAAATCTGTTGCCGTTCAAAGCGCGGTAGCGAAAGCGGTGGAGGATTATATCGATTGGCAAAAATCTAAGCTTGGCCGTGATATCAATCCGGACGAGTTAATCTGTCTTATTAAAAATGCTGGCGCCAAGCGAGCGGTTATATCTTCGCCTACTTTTCGGATCGTTGCTGATAACCATGTAGCGATAGCTGAAAATGTTAATGTTACATTTGGGGGGCTAGAAAATGAATGATCTGCAAAATCTGAATTTAATCGAGTTGCTACCCACTAGCATTGCAAGCGACGAAACGATAAGAAATATCTGTAATGCCATTGCAGAAAAATTACAAACGATTAATGAAAAAGCTGAATTAGTTTTGTTGCTGCCACGATTGGATCAGTTGCCGGAAACATTGGTGGATGAACTAGCTTGGCAATATCATGTTGATTTTTATGATTATGCGGCAGATATCAATAAAAAAAGGGCATTAGTGCGCAAGGCCATTGACTGGCATCGGAGAAAAGGCACTCCTGCTGCAGTAGAGGAAGTATGTACAGCTGTTTTTAAATCAGCAAAAGTTTATGAGAATTGGGAATATGGTGGGAAACCATATCATTTTCAGGTAAGAATGATTTCAGAAGGCATTCCAGATAAATCTGTTTTGGACAATTTGTATAGGGCAATTAAAGAAAGTAAGAATGTTAGGAGTTGGCTTGACGCTTTAAGTTTTGACCGTCAAATAGCTGGCTCCTTATTTGTTGGAGGGGTCTATTCTTCAATGAGAAAAGTGGAGATTTTCCCATCACAGATAAAACCACAGATTTTAAATATCAATAATTATTTTGGAGCTGCAATCTATGTACACAAAGGAGTTGAAGTAACATGCCAAACTGGGCAAATTTAATGTTGACTAAACAAGGAAAGGTATTACAGGCAAAAGCTATTGCTGGTAGTACATTAACGATCACTAAGATGAAATTGGGTTCTGGTATTATTCCAGATGGAGTATCGCCAGAAGATCTTACTGATTTGATTCAACCCAAACAAGCTTTAGGATTAACGGCAATCAGTGTTAATGGTGGATTAGCTAAAATTCAGAGTATTGTTACTAATGCTGAACTTTCAGAAGGGTACTATATTCGTGAATGTGGTGTATTTGCAAATGATCCTGATGTTGGGGAAATAATGTATGCAATAATGACAGATACCTCCCCTGATTTTCTGCCTTCCGCATCAAGCTCTGTTGTGATTTCAGAAGAATTTAGTATTAATGTAGTAACGAAAAACATGGCGAATATAACAGCGATTATTGATCCTGAAGGTATAGTAACAGTGGCTAATGCAAGAAAAATTGCAGAGGATAAAGTTACTGAGCATAATGAAGACACAGAAGCTCATCCAAATGACTTTAATTTAAAAGGCATTACTATTGGCAAAGATAATGTTATTGCAACTAAAAAGGGAGATTTACTAACTCTTTTGGCAGGGAAAGGAATTAATTTACTTAGTGATATTAAAAATAAGATAATCACGATCGTTGGAAAAAGTAAGAATGCATGGAATCCGAATGAGGAAATTATAGCTGGAGATATAAGATATACCGAAGACGGTAACGGTCCAAGTTGGGTTTATTTGTTATGTAAAACTGCAGGAACTACAGGTACCATTGAACCGATTTTAGAAGCTAATGCTATTGTAGGACAGGAGATAAATGACGGCAGTGTTGTATGGACGGTACAAAATATTAGGCCTACTGCTTTAGATTCATATCCTGTAGGCAGTATATATATGTCTGTGAATTCGACATCGCCTGCAGATCTTTTTGGCGGTACGTGGGAGGCAATGCCGGCAGGACGTGTTTTGCTGGCACAGGGCACATCAGAATGGGGCGTAGAATACCAAGCTGGCAGTACCGGTGGCGAACACGAACATCAGTTATCTGTCGGGGAACTGCCCAAAACTAAACTTACTGCCACAGCGTCAAATACTAATATTAACGGCTGGTTTCCAGCAGATACACGTGATTATGCTGCGTCTAATTATGGTGGCGTATTCAGTCAAACTTACTTAAATAGCCAAGCAAACGGCGAAAATGGTAATAGTAGGACCTACAAGTATACGCTAAACGCAAACGTATTACCAACAGTATCGATCTCCGAATTTGGCAGTAATCAATCACACGAAAATATGCCACCTTTTATATCAATTTTCTGTTGGAAAAGAATTGCTTAAACAGTTCTTTTCCATATATAAACTGATAAATATGGGGACATATTGTTGTGGGACAAGTTCTTACCAGTATCTGAAACAGAAATGGTATGACTATGGCTACCAGCCTTATCTACAGTGACTGTACTTGCTCTATTAACCCTATCAACTTCGGATATCCTACCATTAGGAGCACCACCAGAACCGTTATAAGTAGGTGCTGTATGAACGTGTTCTCCATTAGTGCTACATGTTGCGATGTGTCCATGTTCTGGCAGTTCCCCGACAGCTTTATGCCGTCCGCTTCCACATATAAATTGCAAGCCAGGGCTGCATGTTATTGTGAGCTGTTCCGTTGCCAGTATCGCCAATAGTTAAGGTGTGGCTGTGCAAGCCTGCCGCAGGGCAGGTGTATCCCATATTAGCACTCATATTACGGTGCATACCGGGATTACCACCGTCGCTGTATAAATTAAATGTATGGCTGTGTTCACCATCGGTACTAATCGTAGCCTGATGACTGTGCTTCGGCAGTTCCCCGACAGAGGTTTAGGAGTTATTGAGTGCGTTGCCACATAAAAACGGACAAGTACGGCTGCATACTGTTATGTGCATTCCCACCGCCAGTATTGTCAATTATCACAGTATGTCCATGTGATCCAGATATATCGGGATCTGTAATTGCTCCTTGCCTCAATGGATAAATTTGACCTGCAGAAACATATGCTCCGCCACTGCCATTGTTACCACGATATATTTTATGTGTATGATCGCCTGTATTATTTGTACTACCATTGTGGTTATGCCTTGGCAGTTCTCCGACAGCTTTTTATGCCGACCTGCGCCAGCAATAAACAGCAATGTATGGCTGCATTATATTGTGACTTTGGCTGTTTCCTGTATCAGAAATTCTAAGTGTATGAGCATGACTGCCTGCAGAACCAGTTTTTCCATCGGCAAAGTGATATTTTGCATAGTTGTTTCCTGAATGCCCGTCAATCGGACCTAAACTACCTGCTGTATGCGTATGTTCTCCATCTGTGCTGATTGTAGCTGTATGGCTATGTGCAGGTAGTTCTCCGACAGGCTACTATACTGTTCTACGCCAACAATAAACAGATATATAAGGCTGCAGGTTATTGTGCGGATAATTAGAGCCAGTGTTACTAATAGTTACGGTATGAGTATGTGTACCAGCTTGTTCGGTTGTTTTTGTGCCTTGATTAGAACGCCATGAAGCAGATCCCGGTTCTGTACCACCCGCGTCGTATTCTTTTACAAAAGTAAAAGTATGCGCGTGATTCCCGCTTGTACTAACCGTTACATTGTGGTTATGGGCAGGCAGTTCTCCGACAGCTCTTTAGGCTGTGCGACACCACATGAATACGGCTATGTAAGGCGGTAGGTTGTTGTGTGATTGACCATTACCTGTATTGCTAATGTTAACCGAATGGCTATGAGAACCATTGAAGTGTATCGTTTCAGCAGAACCACCACTATCACCATTGCCACGTGAGGTAGTAGTCACACTAAAAACTCCTGTATGTACAGTCATTCCATATTGTGAGTCATGTGCAATATGACCTACATCACCAGTTAAAGTTGCAGTAGCTATTGTGGCTTTATGTTCGTGTGACGGCAGTTCTCCGACAGCGCTTTAGTCAATCCGATACCACATGTAAACCGATAAAAACGGCTGCATATTGTTGTGCGAAATGTTGCTGCCTGTGTTGGAAATATCAATAGCGTGAACATGACTTCCTGATGAACTGGTAGGCAGGTTTCTATTAGTTCCAGGCATATACTTCCCCCAACCGGTGCCGTCTGATACATCATAACCAACAGTGAGGCTGTGATTATGTCCACCAGCTGTATTACAAGTAGCTGTATGATCGTGTTCAGGCAGTTCCCCGACAGCACTTTAAACTGTTCTACGCCACATATAACAGCTTAAATAAGGCTGCATAGTATTATGGCTTTTTCCTTCCCCTGATTTATCAACGGTAACCGAGTGAGTATGGCTACCAGACGATCCTGTATTGTATGTGCTGCTAGTATCTGTACGTTTATAATAACTTGCATTATCTGTATATTTGGTAGCCCCACCATCTCTGCCAACGACAGTATGCGTATGATCACCAGTTGAATTTGCAGTAGCATTATGCCCATGTGCAGGAAGTTCTCCGACAGCTTTTTATGCCGACCTGCGCCAGCAATAAACAGCAATGTATGGCTGCATTATATTGTGACTTTGGCTGTTTCCTGTATCAGAAATTCTAAGTGTATGAGCATGACTGCCTGCAGAACCAGTTTTTCCATCGGCAAAGTGATATTTTGCATAGTTGTTTCCTGAATGCCCGTCAATCGGACCTAAACTACCTGCTGTATGCGTATGTTCTCCATCTGTGCTGATTGTAGCTGTATGGCTATGTGCAGGTAGTTCTCCGACAGGCTACTATACTGTTCTACGCCAACAATAAACAGATATATAAGGCTGCAGGTTATTGTGCGGATAATTAGAGCCAGTGTTACTAATAGTTACGGTATGAGTATGTGTACCAGCTTGTTCGGTTGTTTTTGTGCCTTGATTAGAACGCCATGAAGCAGATCCCGGTTCTGTACCACCCGCGTCGTATTCTTTTACAAAAGTAAAAGTATGCGCGTGATTCCCGCTTGTACTAACCGTTACATTGTGGTTATGGGCAGGCAGTTCTCCGACAGAAAAATAAGAAAGGATTGATAACTTATGAAATGTTTTCAAATATTGAACAGTGAGGTTTTAATAATTAACGAGGAAAAGATGTATAAGGATAGCCCTGATAACTTTATTGTTGACGGCGGTAGTTTACAGGCTGGCGAGGTAACATTAAGCGAGGTAATCTATGACGACCAGCAGAGCCATGCTGTCGTAAATGGTGATTTTTGCGATAAACCGATTAAAGCCATCGAGGATAAAATCGCTGCTATTGATTCCTATATAGCTGCTAAAACTGCCCAGGGAATATGTGCCACCGACACTCGAAGAACTGCGTGAACAGGCATTAAACTACCAATATCAAAAATATGATGCTCAAAAGCATGCTATCGTATGGCTACAAGACAGCAGCGGTTATGGGTTCGATTGCAATGACGATGATCAGAACAACTGGCAGGTTGCTTTGACACTTATGGAAAACGATATCACGATGTACAGGGTTTATACAGATAAAAATAATCTGTCTAAAAAGTCGTTTTTAGAGGTAACGCGTGATCAGATGATGGAAGCAGGAAATCTTGTAAAAGCGCAGCAATATACGGCTTACGGCGGATTTGAAAAAGTGCGTGCCGAAATTGCTAATTGCACAACAGCAGAACAACTAAAACCATATTTGCCAACAGAAAGCGCATAAATACTGCTTTTATAAAGATTGTGTGTGATGAAAATCATCACACACAAATTACTTACGTTTTAACGGCTTTATTAATGGATTTTCAAGGTATTGCTGTAAAAAATCCTTGCAAATTACTTACAAAAGGTCAATAGCCTTTTTTAGCTGGCGTAGATTTTTATGGGTATATGTGCCGTCAGTAATATCCTGTGTAGCATGGCCTAATATTTTTTTGATAGATAACTTATTAGCTCCTTTATCATCTAACCATGTAGCGCAAGTATGGCGGCACTCATGTGGTTTATGTTTGCAGCGAGTAACTTTCATAACCTTGTCAAAGATGCGTAGAAAGCGGTGGTATGTCAGTTGCTTTCCGTCTGGGTCTGTAATAAGAGTTTTCCCTGGACGCTGCAGCCAATAGTCATAATATTGCACGATCTTTTTGCTTATAGGTACTAGCCTGTTTCTACCAGCCTCGGTTTTACTTTCTCGTATCCGGTAAAATCGGGAATGCAATTTGACATCGTTTTTTTCAACCGCTAAAAATTCGCTTGGCCTTGGTCCGCTATAACACATCATTATTACGATCATTGCATAAGGCGCTAGAGGATCATTACTGTCAGCAAGCGCTTTAACCCGATTGAGCTGGCGCGTGTTAAATGGCTGTTTTATTTTATTTCTTTTCGGCAAATCTACATCTACGAACCGTGATATATCTGCAGTAGGCGGTATGATTTGATACTTAACGGCATAGTTATAAATATTATGATATAGTTGCCGTACTTTTTTCTGTGTAGCATGGCCAATACCTTTGTCTGACAGTTTTTTTATTACGGCCTGCAAATCGGCAACTTTAAGGCTGGTAAGAGGCTTATTGTGCAGAGGCTTGCAATATCCAAAAATTACTTCATAATTTTTGACCGTGACGCTGGCGATCTTAGCTTTACGTTCTGCCATTTCCAGCTGATAGGCTTCACCGAAAGTAATCAAAGACGGGAGATAAATAGACGGGTCTTTATTGCAATCAGCCAAAAAGATTAAGGCTTCTGCATGTGTTGGAAAATAACCGATGTACTTGGATCTACCGTTAATTGTTTTAAGTACGGCCCAAGGCCTACGACGGCTACCGTGCAAAAAAATAATACTACCAAAGCCATTTGGTAGTTTCATGCGTTTTCTTTTTTTAGTATTCAAAATATCACTCTCCTTTAAGGAGCATTATAACAGGAGGCAAAAATGAACTGGGAATCTTTTAAATTTGCGGCTATTGGAGCTGCTCAAACTTTAACACAAGGGTGGTCTTACAAAACATTAATGGCTGCAATGTTGGCCATGATATTTCATAAACACGCTATATTGTTTTATAGTTTTGTTATTTTAGTATTTATGGATTGTTTTACAAAATGGGTAGCTATTTCATATTCGTATCTTAAAGATAAGGGGATATTAGCACCGACAATTTTGGATTCTATAAAAGGCATAAGAGAAGCCAGAGCTGCCAAAAAGATAAAAAGTGAAGTTATGAAACACCGTTTCCTTGGGAAAATCGGTGTTTATTTAATTTGTGCGTTGTCTGCAGCTGTCGTTGATGTAGTTATGAAAGTTTTAGATAAACCTACTTGGGCAGTTATGACGGTTATAGGATATCTTGTTGTAACTGAGCTGCTTAGTATTATTGAAAACTTAAATGATGCTGGCGTGGAAGCTATGAGTGGATTGATTGTTTTTGTTAAAAAGAAATTGTAAGAATTGAGGTTGAAATCTGAAAGGAGCGTGAAAAATAATGAAAGTATTTATTAATCCAGGGCATATGCCAGGTGTCGATCCTGGCGCCATGAATCCTAACAGTGGTTTAAAAGAATGTGACGTAGCATTGGCTGTAGGAAAACTTGTTGAGTATTATCTGAAAAATGCCGGATGCGAGGTAATGCGTATGCAGAGCGACAACCTAAACGGCGAATCTCCGGCATATCCGAATGTTTGTAAAAATGCTAACGAATGGGGTGCAGATGTATTTGTCAGTTTGCACTGCAATGCGTTTGATGGTTATGCGAGGGGCATTGAAACATTGATGTTTAACTTTGGCAGCGAAGCTGAACGCCTGGCTGCCTGTATACATAAGCAGTTGGTCGATACGGAGCAGAGCGTTGATCCATATATTCCTGATCGTGGGTTGAAGGAACGTCCGAATTTGTCTGTACTACGCAACACTGAGATGCCGGCTATTCTTATCGAAATGGGTTTTATTGATAACGATCACGATGTTATTTTACTGGAACATAAACAAGATGCGATTGCAAAGGCTATTGCACGTGGAGTAACGGATTACGCAAATTTATAAGATTAACAATAATTTACCGTCTTTTATTATGGATTGATATATGTTATAATAATATATATTAAAATATATACTATTATAGAGGTTGTTATGGAAAAGAAAAATAAAGTTGGCAGACCTAGAAAAGAAAAAAAGTTCAAACGAGATAAATCGTTTCTGCTAAAAATGCGTGTTGATGAATATGAAAAAATAAATAAGTTATTTCTAATAGCAGAAAGCAAGTTCAAGGCTAGCTCGTTAAATGATTTTATTATTAAAAGTGCTACAGGAGAAATAAAGTATAGTTGATAGTATTTAGGAGAATGACATGGTACATGAATTAAAAATCAAGCCTTTATATTTTTCGAAAGTTTTGAGTGGAGAAAAAACTTTCGAAATAAGAATAGATGATAGAAACTATTCAGTGGGGGATATTTTGATTTTAAATGAGTTTTCTAACAGTAGATATACTGGTAATAAAGTAATAGTGAAAGTTATATACCTTTTGCGACATGAAGATTTTCCTGAAGGAATACCTAAAGGATATGTCGTTTTAAGTATAAAGATTTAAGGAGATGATTATATGGCAGGAAGATTTGAGCGAAAAAAGTTTTCAGACTGTTCACTTGAAGATCGTTTTTTTGATTCGTTAAAAGAAGATTATCCAGAATTTTGTGATTGGTTTTCAAAAAAAGCAGATGCAGGGGAAGAAGCATTTGTTTTTGGAGATGATATGGGGATTTGCGCTTTCGTGTATCTTAAAGAAAATGAAAATGAAGAAATTAAATTAGTGGATAGAGTTTTGCCTAAACAAAATAGAATCAAAATAGGAACATTAAAGCTTGAAGAACGACAACAAGGTCAAAGACTCGGTGAGGGCGCTATTGGGATTGTTCTTTGGAAATGGCAAGAATCTAATGTTGATGAAATTTATTTGACAGTTTATGATTACCATAAAGAATTAATTGCCTTGATAGAAAAATTCGGATTTGTATGTGCAGGTGAATTGCCCAAATATGGTACACCAACTATTAATCACAAAGAACTTCTTTATATAAAAAATAAAAAAAGTTTAGATTATAGTAACCCTCACAAATCATTCCCTTACTTAAGTCCCGATTTTACTTCTGCTGGTGTTTTGCCAATTTATGATTATTATCATGATCGTTTACTTCCTTATTCTGAATTAAAAAATACATCACAAGAGTTTTGGGATGAAGCTGCGGGAAATGGAATAACAAAAATGTTTATTGGGTCGCCAAATCAGATTGGTGGATTGTGTGAAGGAAGTCCTATTTTTATGTATAGGAAATGTACGGAGAAAGGAGTTCCGGCTACATACAAATCTTGCATAACATCATTTGCAACCATAACAAAAATTATTGTTGTAAAAAAACAATATCGATATTTAATAAATGAAAATGAATATAAAAGATTATGTGGGAATAAGACAATTTTTTCTAGTGAAGAGTTAAAAAGAATATATATGACATCTCGACCTAATTTAGTTGTTTTTGAGTTTGTTTACAATGGATTCTTTGGCAGAGGGAATAATGTTATACATAAGAGATTAAAGGAAAATAATTTGTTTGAAACATATCCATATGGAATACGATATTCTTTAGATGATTTTAGTAAAATTATAGAAATGGGTGGTAAAAATGTGCAAAATATTATTATCGATAAATCCAGAACACGTTGAAAATATAATAAATAAAAGCAAAAAATACGAGTATAGAAAAACAAAATGCAAGAAGGCGATTGACAAAATAATTATTTACTCTACGTTACCTGTAGGAAAAGTTATTGGGGAAGTAGAAGTTATAGAAGTAGTAGAAGATTCTCCAGAGAAAATATGGGATTTGACAAGTATTTTTTCTGGAATTTCTCAAGAATTTTTTGAAGAATATTACAAACATAAAGATATGGCAGTTGCGTATAAGTTAGGAGAGGTTAAGAAATATAAAATACCAAAAACCTTAAAAGAATTTGGTGTCAATTGCGCGCCACAGTCATTTGTGTATATATAAAGTAGAAAAGCACTTTGCGAAAGCAGAGTGCTTTTTTCTATGGAGGAATAACATGTATGAAAAAATCAAAAGTTGGATATCTAATAATCGCTTTCTTGTTGGTATGGGCGTTGGCGCAGTTCTTTTTCTTGCCTGCTACCTGTTCAGCCGAGCCGGCATACATGATAACGGAAAGCGAGCTGGCGACACTGGAACAAAACTCAACCAGGCAATTGGAAATCAGCAGGAAATTAGCGCTGGAATTACAGATAGCAAGGGAACAGCAGACGCTATCGGATCAAGCATCGAGCGAAGCCAAACTGCAAATAAATCAGCTGCAGAAGCAGTTGACAGAGCTGGAAGCCTGGTCGAAGAAGCAGGAAGAATTGCAGCAGAAAATCTTGAAATCCTTGCCACCGTCCGCGCCAGGGGTTCTGCGGGAGATCGGAGCCAAGATTGATATTGATCACTATGTTACAGGTATCAGCTACGGAGTGAGCCGCCGGATAGGTAGCAAATATATAGGATTTCGAGGCGAGTATGATTGGCAAGATAAAAAAACTGGTGTGTGGGTAACATATGCGTATTAAAGAAAGCCTGACTATTACTTAATGTAGTAGTCAGGCTTTCTTTTTTATTATAAAATTAAGAAGTAGAAAAAATGTCGTCTTATGTAGAGGTATAAAATGAGATTGTGGCATGAAGAATTAATACCATTATTACCAAGGCAACAGCTACTTGGGCAGCATCGTGAATGTTGTGCTATGCGAGGTAACGGTTGGGGTAAAAAGCATAGAGTGGTAGATTATGTGTTTAAGCATAGTTTGCATGATCTTGAGTTGTATCATGCAAAGGTTATGCAGGAGATGTTTAATAGGGGTTATAAAGTAAGTAGTGAGTGGTTTTATAGGAATTATAGGGGAAAGCATATTAACACTGTTCCAAATGACTTAATACCTTTAATAAAAGAAAAAGTATATTTAGAACATGATGAAGTATATATGCACGAATGTTTGGAAAATTTAGCGAAAAAGGGAATCATTATTGAAAAATCAAACTTAAGATAAGTGAAACTTGAATTTCTATAAAATAAGCCTGTATATAACATATAGGCTTATTTTATGTAAATGTAAAACTAAACTGAAATACATAAGTGTTACTATATTAAGAAAATAGATAATGCGAAGAACAAAAAGTATATATGTTTGAATGCTGATGATAAAAAATGCACGAATTAAATAAGTATGTATAATACGGATTTGAAGTAAATATTAATAAATATAAAAGTATACTAACTATTTGTTTATTGAACAGAAAAAGTTAAAAATATATAATATAGAAAAGTAAGAGAGCAATATATTGTATTATTGAAAGCTATATAGAGTGAAAGTATATGTGGGGGGGACATGCGTTTGCATGGAACTTTCATAGCCTACCTCTCTCAGATAATAATTCTGAGGGAGGTAGGCTTTTATTTTTACAAAAAGAAAGCGGACTTTACTGGTCTGGTTTAATGGGGGTGAATATGCAAATAAATGTTACTACCGATTATGCGATAAGAATAGTTTTGTATCTGGCTATACAAAACAAAGTCACTACCTCCAAAGATATCGCTATGGCAATGGGGATTCCTAAGAGCTATATTTTTAAAATTACTAATAAACTAATTGCAGCAGGGATTATCCAAAGAATCGTGGGTGCTAAAGGCGGTTTTATATTGGACAAGAGGGTTGAAGAGATATCCATGTATGAAATTTTCAAAGTTATGGAAGCGACGGTGAAGATAAACCGTTATTGGGAAGGAGATGATTACTGTAAATGCTTTGAAACACAAAACTGCTCGTTAAGAAAATTTTATTCCATGATGCAAAGTAGTTTGGAAAACATGTTGAAAGCAACAATGATTAAAGATGTATTGGACATAAACAAGTAAGAGGTGAGATATGCTGGGAAAAGAAACATATTTATTTTTAGAAAATACGAGTAAAAGATGGCATGAGCATCAAAATAAAGCTCTAAAAATGTTCTTGGTTCAGGCATTATGACGAAGTAAGGAATGAAAATAATGAAGTTAGAAGCATTTGAAGAATCAAGTGAAAGGGATAAATGTGGGCATTTAGGCGGATTGGTAATGACGTGCCCGATTTGTGGTAAGGAGTTTGGTTGTAATAAAGCTTACCATGTATATACAGCTTTAGTTAAACGCAGACGGCAGTATTATTGTAGCTACAGCTGTTATAAACAGCGGCCCAATCCAAAAGAAAAAAGGTGATGGAGGTAGATGGAATATGTTGGTTAAGGCATAAAGGTCAAGAAGTAGTTCGGGTTTATTTTATTCTAATAACTTGTAAGTAATAAATTAAACATTGAGTAAAAAAATTTGAAGGAGGGGTCACTTTGAGAAAGAAACTTGTTATTTTATCTGGTCTGATTGCTGTTAATAGTTTGAGTTATGCGTCTGGCTATGACTGGCAGACACCAACTGAAAACAACTGGCATGTTGTTATTGCCAATGGGGAGATGAATTACGCAGATGGAACGATCCTTGGTGGTAATGGTACAGCTGCAGCTCCAGAACCGTCCGTTATCTCTGCGGATAAGGGTGGCGTTGCAAAAATTATTTCCCCAGGGACTCTTAATTTAATAGTTCGTCCAAAACCTGGCATGACACACAGCTGGTTATATGGGGTATATGCCTATTCTTCCACGGGCGGAACTACGACCAGTCAGACGACAGAGTTGACTTTTGATACAAAACTTAATGTTGATATGGAAACTTCTGTTTCCCAAAATACTGGTGGAGAATCTCTAGGCGCAGCGCTAGATATTACGGCTCATGCGACAGATGGTACTGTACCTGGGGCAGGTGCTATTACTAAAGCTAATTTTAATGATGATGTAAATATTAAAGTTGTGAATAAGACGGAAACTACCGGAAGCGGCTGGAATCCTTCCTCTGTGGAAGGAATTTCGATGAGCAGTTTTTCCGGTGGCAGGAATGAAGTCGTATTCAATAAAAAACTTGATATTTCCGGTAGCGTGGATACTCAAAATAAACATATTTACGGTATCAGGTATGAGGATCAGGAAGAAAATGGCAAAGGTAGCCTGTTACTGTTAAAAGGAGATACTTCGATAAATGTTGAATCACTGCATGGTGGGCGTGCATGGGGGGTTATTTCCCAGGCGGCCGGGGGAACACAATCATTCGAAACGGAAAAGGGTACGGCTTTAAAAATCAGGACAGTACAAAAAGGTGGGCAAAACTATGCTGAGGCACTTAAATTTAACGCTTTCAAGATGAATGAAGGAGTCGGTAGTCAGAATGTAAATATACAGGGCCCTGCTGATATAACTTCTGCGGGAGATTATTATGCTGTCTCCGTGGCAACTAATGTCATCGATAACAGCAGACAGAAGATAGTTTTTGGTGATGAGCTTGCGGCTACCGCTGCTTCAACAAAGTTTTGTTACGGACTGAGAATGGACAGTAAAAACGAGGGTGTTTCTGACATTACCGTTGCAAAGGATCTTCGTATAGAAGCTGCTTCGGGCTCAAATGCTTACGGTATTTATGGAACCTCTGAAGCTGCAGGGCATAACTCACTTGCAGTTAACGGTAAAGGTGATATCAAAACCTTAAGTGAAAGCTCATGGGCTTATGGCATATACAATTTTGCGAAGACCGGCGGGATAAGAAATATTGCTTTTAATGACGGGCTGATTATCAACGCTTCTTCAATCCAGGAAAGTGCGGTTGCCATTCGTGCGTTTACTGACGGCTATGAAGGCGGCATGAGTAAGGTAACGGCAGAAGGAAACATAGATATCAATGCTAATGACGGCATCAAAGGCTGGGCAGCCTGGAGCGACGGGAATGGTTCTGAGATTGCTCTTAACCAAGCAGGAAGAGGACTGGTTAAGGGTGAAGGCATCAGTTTTGCTAATAATAGCGGCAGGATATTGTGGAACCTGAACAAATCCGGATCAGTGCTGAAGGGTAATTTGGGAGCGCAGAATAACGGGTTTGTTGAATTAAAAATGGAACAGGAAGGAACTGTTTATATCGGCGCGGCAACAAATAATCAAGGAAATGCATCAGGGAAAATAGACATTCGCGCAATCAATGGATCTGTATGGAAAATGACAGGTGATTCATCTGTTACAAATGTGGTTTTAAATAACGGCGCTTTAATAGACATGACTTATGCTTCCGGGTTCCAAAAAATTGAAACAGACGACCTTCAAGGTGTTGATGGAATGTTCAAACTTGACATAGATGCCAGCACAAATGTTGATAACAGTGACAGGATTTATGTGAAGGGAATGTTTACTGGCAGCCAGTATCTAGATTTAAATGAAGTTGGGCATGGGAACCTTGATGGTGCAGAGGGAACTGTGTTGGCAACAGTAAACAATAACAATGGTACCTTCTTGGCGAAAGATGGAGAAGGAACGCTCTATTGGAAGCGTTATGAACTTGATAAGCAGGTAACTGCTGATACGAGCGGAAACTATACTACGGACTGGTATCTGAAGAAAATTACAAATATAGAGAACCCTACTACCAGCACGGAGATCATAAATGCTTCCAATGGACTTAATTACCATACTTGGCGTACAGAAAATGACAAGCTGTTGCAGCGCATGGGTGAACTGCGTCATAATGGTGAAGAATCTAAAGGTGCTTGGTTCAGAGTGAAGGGCAGTAAGATTGGTCGTGGCGGCAAGTTTGGTTTTGACAATAAATATACTGCATATGAGTTGGGCTATGACGAAGTTGCCAAGCGTACAGTAGATAAAACCCGTTATCAAGGTGCAGCTATCAGCTATACTGATGGTAGCAGCAGTTACAGCAGAGGTAGCGGAGACAACAGCAGTAAGGCGATCAGTTTCTACAATACCGAGATCGGCAGCAAGGGCCATTATCTGGATTTGGTGTTAAAAATCAGCAATATGGATAACGATTTTACAGTGTATGACACTAACAGTAACAAGATCACTGGTGATTTTAACAATACCGGCGTAGCATTGAGTGCTGAATATGGAAGGAAAAATGCTTTAAAAAATGGCTGGTATATTGAGCCGCAGGCACAGTTCACACTGGGTTATTTAGGCGGTGACAGCTACACAGCCAGCAATGGTATTGAAGTAAACCAAAGTGGCATTAAAAGTACGGTTGGACGTGTTGGCTTCAATATTGGTAAAGAAATCGGGAGCAAAGGTATCTTCTATGCTAAAGCTAACCTGCTACATGAATTCGGTGGTAGCTATAATGTTACGATGACCGATAGTACTGGTCGCGTGAAGGTGAGTGACAGTTTCAACGATACCTGGTTTGAGTATGGCGTAGGTGCGGCTTTTGCATCTGGTAAAAACAGCCATGTTTATTTCGATGTAGAACGCAGCTCAGGAAGTGATTTTACAAAAGACTGGCAATGGAATATAGGCGCACGATGGAGTTTCTAAATTAAGTATAAAAAATAAGCTATCTACTTTATGTTGTAGATAGCTTATTTTTTATATTGTAAAACGCAATTGCACCCTCGTTGCACCCAAAGGCACACGGTTTTACTGCACCCGAGAAAATAAAAAAGACGCAGAACAAGTCTACGTCTGTCTTTTCCATTGGTACGCCCGAGTGGAATCGAACCACCGCACACGGCTCCGGAGGCCGATGCTCTATCCACTGAGCTACGGGCGCATAGTGTTTGGTGCACAATGCACCATAGCGAATTATAGCATAACGGCAAGCTTCTTGCAAGTTTTATACTGGGTTGATGAAATAAAAAATATAATAAAGAAGCAGGAAGTGCAGTAAAATAAATATTAAATTTTTTCTAAGGGATTTACTTAGTTCTGCGTTTTATATATAATCAAATCATTAGATAATATTGGCGGAGGAAAGCTTTATGAGCTACTGCAGATTGTTATTGACGCCGCGAATGACGTTATTGATTGTTATCGGTTCTTTGATTTATTCTGTAGGTTTGAATCAGTTTATAGTGCCTGTTGGTCTGTATAATGGGGGATTTTTAGGTATTGCCCAGCTCATACGACATTTCATGGAAAGCTGGTTCGGTATCAGTTTTGGCAATACCAATATCGCCGGTATTTTATATTTTATTTTGAATATACCGTTGCTGGCGGTTTCCGTGAAACGTTTTGGGAAGGAATTTCTTGCTAAAACCATTTACTGTGTTTGCTGGTACAGCTTGTTTTTGACTGTAGTGCCGATTGCAGATCATTTACTGGTCGACGAACATTTGACGGCCTGTGTAGCAGGCGGTGTGATCTGCGGTATTGGTGCCGGGATGACTTTGCTTTCTGGCGGCAGCGGCGGCGGTGAAGAAATTTTGGGACTTTTACTGATGCAGAAGCATTCAAATTTGAGTGTCGGTAAGGTTTCAGCGATACTGAATATTTTTATTTTTGGGACATGTGCGGTAATTTTCAGTATTTCCCAGGCAATTTATTCAGTTTTGTTTACGGGTATCGTTTATTATGTGCTGGATAAGGTACATTTCCAGAATATAATGCTGACGATGCTGATCATTACGAAAAAGCAAGGATTGGAAAAGATAATCTTCGAAAAAGTCAATCGTGGCGTTACAAAATGGAATGCTTATGGTGCATATAGAAATGAAGAAAGAGAAATTCTGATGACCGTAGTTTCCAAAAGTGAATTTCTGCAACTGCGGCGTCTGCTTTTGGCTGCCGATCCTGAAGTTTTTATAATTATAGAAGAAAATGTTTTTGTTGTTGGTAATTTTCAAAAGCGTGTCAATCAATAAAAAAAGCTCCTGCTTTGCAGGAGCTTTTTCTTTTACTATATTATTTGGGGACGATATCACCAACACCATTTAAAATATAACGGGGACGATAAGCAAAAACCTGCATATTTTCAAGGTCAGTAACACCTGAAAGTACCAGGACCGTAGTCAGGCCGCTTTCCATTCCTGCAACTATATCTGTGTCCATACGATCGCCTATCATGGCAGCTTCATCTGAATGGACGCCAAGCATTCTCAGACCGGTACGCATCATCAGAGGATTGGGCTTGCCTACAAAGTACGCCTGTTTTCCTGTAGCAAGTTCGATAGGAGCAACCAAAGCACGGCAGGCGGGAATGATACCGGTCTCAGTGGGACCCGTCAGATCAGAGTTTGTAGCTACTAAACGTGCACCTTTTTGTAGGAGGCTTACAGCTTTTAAAATCATATCATAATTATAAGCGCGGGTTTCGCCGACAACTACGTAGTCAGGATTAGTATCGTTCATCGTGATACCGGCATCATAAAGAGCATTGACAAGTCCTGGTGCGCCAATAACATAAACACTGCATTTTGGAGACTGGCTTGCCAGAAATTTAGCAGTAGCCAAAGCGCTGGTATAAAAATGGCTTTCATCAACGTCAAGTCCCATTCGCGCTAATTTTTGCTGCAGTTCTTTGGGAGAACGCTCACTGGAGTTCGTCAGGAATAGGAATTCTTTTTCTTCTTTATAAAGCCAGTCGACAAATTCTTTTACTCCGGGCAGTAAACGGTTCCCGTGATAGATGACGCCGTCCATATCGCAGATAAAGCCCTTTTTAGCATAAAGTTCCTGTAAAGTATCTATGATGTTCACTTCCTTAATAATGAAAAATTTAATCTTATATTATAATTATCGACTATTAAAGCAATAATTTCAATGTTTTCAGCTGATGAAATTCGTGTTTCAAAGTAAAATTTATGAAAATTTTTCATTAAAGAGATATTTTGTTATAATATTAAGCAAATATAAGACGTAAGTGAGGAGAAGATTATGCGTATCGCTGTGATAGATGGAATGGGCGGCGGACTTGCCGCACAGGTCGTAAGCCAACTGACCGGCAAGCTGCCGGAACAGGTTGAGCTTATCGGGTTGGGAACTAATGCTTTGGCAACGGCAGCAATGCTCAAAGCAGGAGTCAAACGCGGAGCCACAGGAGAAAATGCGATCTGTATTTCAGCGGCAGCAGCAGATTTGATCGTCGGCCCTATCGGCATCATCATACCCAATGCTATGATGGGTGAGATCACTCCACGTATTGCGGAAGCAGTCGGCAGCGCTGCTGCTAAAAAAGTTCTTTTGCCCGTGAGCCAAAATCATTTTGAAATAGTTGGCGTGGAGCCTAAGTCACTGGCTTCGTTAGTGAAAGAGGCTGTAAGCAGAATTTTGACTTTGGTTGAAGCCTGATGGTAAAAAGTGGTATAATATAAATTAGTTTTGTTTGAAGAAAGTAAGTAAAGGAGAAAGCCGAAATGATTGCTATCCGTGACCGGGTGCGTTTTGTAGAAACAGATATGATGGGCGTGGTGCATCATGCCAATTATCTGCGCTGGTTTGAAATGGGTCGTGTGGCTTATCTGCGTGCCGCAGGTGTTGAATTACTGGATTTAATGGCACACGGTGTTATTTTTCCGATTACAGAAGTGCATGTGAAATATAAAAATTCCTGTACTTTTGATGATGAGTTTGAAGTACAGACGATAATGATTGAATTCAGCCGGGCTAAAATGGATTTTGCTTACAAGGTGATACGGCTTGCTGATGGCGTGGTGCTGGTTGAAGGCAGGACCCGTAATTTATTTACCAACCAACAGGGAAAGATTATTCGTTTAGATGCCTGTTATTTTGATAAAATCAATGCGCTGTTTCAGCAGGAAACAGCCAAGGAGTGAGAAGATGGAAACAAAATTTGAAATCGTGCCGGTTCCGACACGTATCCTGACCCATCACGACGATATCGTAGAAGCCATTGTTGAATATGGCGGAGACAAGATAGGACCTGATGATGTAGTTTGTGTTGCTGAAAGCGTTGTGGCTATTACACAGGGCGGGGCCAAACGCAGTGAGGATTTTAAGCCAGGTTTGCTGGCAAAGGTTTTGTGCCGTTTATTTCCGTCCAAGGGCAGTATCTCTGGCTGGCATAGTATGCAGGCTCTGATCGATGCTGAAGGCGGAATGAGGGTTTTAATTGCTGTTATCTGTGGCTTTGCGGCAAAATGCGTGGGTGTTTCCGGTGTATTTTATCGTATGGCAGGAGAACAGGCACGTTTGATCGATGACGTTACGGGTACGATGCCTCCATATGACAAGCATATTGTTTACGGACCGCATAACCCCAGTAAAGTAGCCGAGGAAATTACCAGCGGCACAGGTGCTTTTGGAGCGGCAGTAGCGGATGTTAACGATTTGAAGCGTTCCTGTGTTCTGGGGGTTTCCAAGGGTGTTAATGCTGATGAAGTGGCACAGATTTTGATTGATAATCCTTTTGGTAATGGCAGTCAGAAAACACCGGTCGTTGTTATAAAAAACTATCGCAGGGCACGCTAAGGAGGCGAAAAAATGCTTTTCATTTTAAAAGTTATTGCAGCACTGATTTTATTGGCAGTTGTTGTAATCGGAATATATATCTTGCTTCAGGGCAAGGAAGAAATGTTTTTTGAAGTTACTCAGCGTACTAAAGCCATACTGATTAAACGCAGCGAAAAGAAGCTGGAGTTTGAAGTTGAGCTGCCGATGCATAACGATGGCAAAGAAGAAGGCATTATCTTGGATGCATTTATCCGTGTGTATCTGCCGCAGGAACAATATGCTGATGCCCAGCTGCGCGGACGCGTCAATTTAAAAGAAGCGCCGCGTGAAGATGACTATTTCGAAGCAATGCTGCTTGGACCTGGTGTAAAGAAGACGATGGTTGTAAAATTTGAGCTGGTGCCGGAACATGGCGTTACTTTGAAGCAGGCTGTCGAAGGCATGCCGGATGTGGACATTGCGCTGTTTCTTGATTGCCGTGGACGAACTGCGCTCTACACTGTCAAAAAAATTATTACTTTGCATAAAGATGAGCTGCAGGCTTTGCTGGCATAATATAAAAATTCAATTAAAACCGCCGTAAGGCGGTTTTTCTTTTTGGAATAATTTTTCTTTTTGGCAGGTTTTTTCAGTATGGATATGGAATTATAAAATGTTAATGAATGTACGGAAAAGCGGGGTGAGGATATGCTACTGGGAATTGACGTCGGCGGGACATTTACAGATGCCGTGCTGATAGGGAGAGGTACAATAATAGCGCAGGCTAAATGCAGAACAACACATGAAGCAGTATTGCAAGGTATTTTAGAAGCTCTGGATGAGGTTTTGCAGGAGCAGGAAGTTTATAATATTGAACGGGTAGTGATTTCCAGCACAATCGTAACTAACGCTTTAACAGAAGGCCGAACTGATCCGGTATTTTTGGCTGTGATGACAGGACCGGGAATGAATGTTAGTAAGAGCTTTCCTGTAGAGCCTTATTATGTGAGCGGCTATGTCGATCATCGCGGTAAAATAACAGCTCGTATTGACTGGCAGAAGCATCAGGGCTTACTGTCTAAGGCAAAAAACAAAATGGCGGCTGTGTCCGGAAAATTTTCGGTACGTAATCCTGAAAATGAATATGCACTTGCAGGGGAACTGAAAGATTGCGGTTATGAGAAAATTTTTCTCGGTTCGGAGTTATCAGGCGAATTGAATTTTGTGCGGCGTACTAATTCTGCTTATTTTGCAGCTGCTGTTTATAAAACCTTTAAAAATTTTTGCCGTCAGGTACAAGACAGCCTGAAGGAACGCAATATTACTGCACCGGTACATGTGTTAAAGGCTGACGGGGGAACTTTGCCGTTAGATATAGCGCTGAAACAGCCTGTGGAAACTATTTTTACAGGACCGGCAGCCAGCGTTTTGGGTATAGAAGCCCTGGGCGCACCGCAGGTGAAAAGTATTTCGCTGGATGTAGGTGGGACGACTACTGATATTGCTTTTTGGGAAAATGGACTGCCTTTGCTAGCCAGACATGGAGCTAAAGTTGCCGGCTATCCGACAGCTGTACGTTCGTTCCATATGCGAAGCGTTGGCATTGGCGGTGATAGCCGTATCCGTCGGACAGAAACCGGTTTTGAGGTTGGCCCTGAACGTATTGGTCCGGCGATGGCAGTGGGAGGCTGTGAACCGACTTTGTCAGATGCTTTGATAGTAGCTGGGCGGGTTGGTTTTGGTGATAAGGCGGCGGCTCATAGGGGGATGCAGCAGCTGTGCCTGATGGGTGAGACAGCGGCTGAGGTTGCCAGGCAGGTTGTCGAAGCGGCAGTGTCTGTTATTGAAGCTACGATTAACGAAATGCTGCATGAATGGAGTATTCAGCCTGTTTACACTGTCAACGATGTTATTAAAGGGACTGAATTTGAGCCGGAGCTGCTTGTAGGCGTCGGCGGTGGCGCAGCAGGTTTGATTATGGCTTTGGGAGAACGGATGGGACTGCCTGTGGAAATACCGGCTGGCGCAACTGTTGCTAATGCAGTCGGAGCGGCACTGGCTCGGCCGACTTTAGCTGCCAGTCTGCGGGCCGATACTACGGAAGGGTATTATCTGATCCCGGAGAGCGGACAGCGTGAACGGCTGCCCAGTGGCTTCAGTATGAAAATGGCGGAAGAACTTTTGGCAGCATGGCTGCATGAGCAGGCTAAAGCCTGGCAGCTGCCGGGGCAGGAAGCTGAAGTGATCAGTAAAGAGTTTTTCAGAACTATCCATGGCTATTACGACAGTGGTGAAATTATTTCACTGAGGATGCAGTTGAAGCCTGGTATCCTGCAAACTGTCATTGGCAGGGAGGTGGCATTTTGAAATCGAAGCTTGGCTTGATATTTTTTCCGGCTTTTGACTGGATGATATCGCCTACACACCCGGAGCGGCAGGAGCGTTTGTTATATACGCGTGATCAACTGCTGGAAGAGGGGCTTTTTGATTTGCCGCAGATCAGAGAATACCGCCCCCGTTTGGCAGAAATCAATGATTTGCAGCGTGCACATATCGGCGTGCCGTCCATTGCACGTCTTATCACACCGGCGCACCTTACTTCTGCAGGCGGTTGTTTAGCCGCAGCTGATGCAGTAATGTCAGGTGAAGTAAAGCGGGCTTTTGCTTTAGTCAGGCCGCCTGGGCATCATGCAATGCGTGTAGTTCACGGAATCCGCGGTTTTTGCACTGTTAATATCGAAGCGGTGATGGTGGAGTATCTGCGCAGTGTTTATGGAATCAAAAAAATCGCTGTTGTCGATACTGACGTACATCATGGCGATGGTTCGCAGGATATTTTTTATCATGATCCTGATACTTTATATATTTCTTTTCATCAGGACGGCAGGACCTTGTATCCCGGTACGGGTTTTCCTGATGAAGCCGGCAGTCCGGCAGCCTGGGGTACAAATATCAACCTGCCGCTGCTGCCGGGAACAGGTGATGAGGGACTGCACAGATTATATGATGGTCTGATCCAGCATATTCTTGATGATTTTGAGCCGGAGCTGATCATTAATTCAGCAGGTCAGGATAATCATTTCAGTGATCCTCTGGCTTCAATGGCTGTAACAGCGCAGGGATATGCCAAATTAGCCGATAAATTGCAGGCTGATATTGCAGTACTGGAGGGCGGCTATTCTGTAGAGGCTGCGCTGCCCTATGTTAATACAGGTATCATTTTGGCAATGGCGGATATGGACTACAGCAAAGTGGTAGAGCCTGACCAAAGCGATTTGCGGCAGCAGGATGAGCGCTGTAATAAACGTGTCGATCAGCTGATTGCTGAAACAGGTGAATTGTGGCGCAGTCGGTTTAGCACCAGAAAAGAGCTGCTGGCAAAATGCGGTAATAGCTGGAGCAGGAAGAAAAGCATTTATTATGATGAAGAAGGGATCAGAGAAGAACAGATCGAGACCGCTCATTATTGCAGGCAATGCAGCGGTTATCTTACGATCAGGACTGCGGCTGCAGGAACACGCTTCGGAGATCAGAGCGCGTTTATCGTTTCGTTGAAACGCGATACCTGCAGTGAATGCCGGCAAACTGCTTATGACGAAGCACAGCTGGAAAAACGTAATGGCAAATGGCAGTATGTTTTAGTGCAGCACATAGCTGATGGTGAAATAGAAAGTTTGTAATTAAAATAGGCTGATGCCTTCAAAGATTAGGAAACGGAGTAAAGAAAACTAATGAAAGAAATTGTTATTGCAACACGTAATCCCGGGAAACTTGAAGAATTTAAAGTATTGATGAAAGATTTGGAGGTGGAATTACGTTCATTGGAAGAATGGCCGAATGTGCCTGAACCAGAAGAAACAGGGAAAACTTTTATGGCCAATGCCCGACTGAAGGCTGTTTATTATGCTAAAGAAACAGGGCTGCCATGTATCGCCGATGATTCAGGATTAGAAGTACTGGCACTGGAGGGGGCTCCAGGCGTGCGCAGTGCGCGTTATGCCGGCGAGGAAGCTACGGACGAAGAAAACAACAAACTGCTGCTGCAGACGATGAAATTTCAGGTAAAACGTACTTGCCGTTTCCGTTGTGCATTAGCCGTGGCAGCTCCTAACGGAAAAATTTTATTGGAAAGCGACGGCATTTGTGATGGTATGCTGCTGCATGAGCCGTTAGGGACAGAGGGATTTGGTTATGATCCTCTGTTTTGGTCAACAGAACTGCATAAGGGTATGGGCGAAGCTACGATGCAGGAGAAAAATAAAATCAGCCATCGCGGCAAAGCTATTAAAAAACTTGTTGCGAATTGGGGGAAAATGAAGTGAAAATCGGTATTACCGGCGATACTCACGGCAGCAAACAAGCCATCAGGCAGGTTCTGCATGCTGTGCCGCCTGTTGAATATTGGTTTCATACCGGAGATTACAGTCAGGATGGACGTTTTTTAGTTGCCGAAACCAAGCTGCCGTTACTGGCAGTATGCGGCAATACAGATCCCGGCGAAGGGAAAGCAAATGTAGACGAATTTATTACGTTGGCGGGGCAGCGTATCTGGCTGACGCATGGACATCGTTATCTGCATGGGTATCAGGTATCCGAACTGGCCTGGTGGGCACGTAAGCTGGAAGCTGATATTGTGGTTTTCGGACATACGCACGTACCTTTGGTAAAATGGTTCGGTGATGTACTGCTTGTTAATCCCGGCAGCCCTGTTTTACCACGCAGCGAAATGGGAGCTACGTTTGCTGTATTAACTGTTAAAGAAGGAGAACGCCCGGAAGCTGAGCTTTACAAATTATAGTGCCGTCGTGTCAGGCAAGCTTTTAATTTGTAAAAAAACTTAAAATTCTGACGCTTGCTACTTGAAAAAGCAGTATAATTCATTTACAATATTTAGTATATACTAAATTGAAATTACGGGGGTAATAATGTATGACATTACGTGACGATGCTTTGAAACTCCACTTAGAAAACCATGGCAAGCTTGCTGTTGTGAGCAAGGTTCCCATTAAAACCCGCGAAGATTTGGCCTTGGCATACACCCCTGGTGTTGCTGAACCATGTAAAGAAATCAAAGAAAATAAAGACTTGTCCTTTGAATATACCTGCCGCGGCAATATGGTCGCTATAGTCAGCGACGGTACCCGTGTACTCGGCCTGGGAGATATCGGACCGGAAGCAGCAATGCCAGTAATGGAAGGCAAGGCAGCACTATTTAAAACCTTTGGCGATGTAGATGCTGTACCTATCTGTATCGATACTAAAGATCCTTCTAAAATTATTGAAACTGTACGTTTCCTGCAGCCCAGCTTTGCCGGTATCAATTTGGAAGATATTTCCTCTCCTAAATGCTATGATATCGAATGCGAATTGAAGAAAATCTGCGATATCCCTGTTTTCCATGACGATCAGCACGGTACTGCAATTGCCTGTCTGGCAGCAGTTATCGGTGCTTTGCGCTTCGTGAAAAAAGATATGAAAACAGCTAAATTTGTTGTTAACGGCTGCGGCGCAGCAGGCTCTGCTATCGGCCGTCTGCTTATCAGCATGGGTGCTGAAAATGTAACCATGGTTGATCGTTTCGGCGCTTTGTATGAAGGCATTGACGCTAATCTTGACCGCATCCAGTCTTATCTAGCGACAGTCACTAATAAAGAACATAAAAAAGGCACTTTGGCGGATATAGCCAAAGGCGCTGACGTTTTGATCGGTGTTTCCGCTCCCAACGTCTTTACGAAAGAAATCATCGCCAGCATGGCAGATAAAGCTATAGTTTTTGCACTTGCCAATCCGGTTCCGGAAACTTCTTATGCTGACGCTATCGAAGCTGGTGCTGCTGTTGCAGGTACCGGCCGCAGTGACAGTCCGAATCAGGTCAACAACGTCACGGTATTCCCGGGTGTGTTCCGCGGCGCTATTGATGTACGCGCTAAAGCAATCACTGAAGAAATGAAAGTAGCTGCTGTTTATGCAATTTCCGAACTGATCGACGAGAAAGACCTGCGTGCCGATTATGTTGTTCCGGATGCGTTTGATCCGCGTGTTGCGCCGGCAGTTGCGGCCGCAGTGGCCCGTGTTGCTATGGAAACAGGCATTGCCCGCATTAAAGTCGATCCAGAAGAAGTGCGTGCCAACACTATGAAACGTGTCGGCAGATAAGGAGGCTATCATGCGCGAGATAAAAGTTCAGGAGATAACTGCTGCTGTCAGTAAGCTTTGTAAAGATTCCTGCTATTACCTGCCGGAAGAGCTGCTGGAAAAATTAAAAGCATCTATCGCCACCGAAGAATCTCCTTTGGGGCAGGAAATATTGACGACTATCGTTGAGAATGCCGAACTAGCAAAAGCCAAAGACGTGCCGATTTGTCAGGATACCGGTTTGACAGTTGTCTTTATGGAAATCGGACAGGAAGTACATTTTGTAGGCGGAGATCTTTATGAAGCGGTCAACGCCGGTATCGCCGATGGTTATGTTGGCGGTTATCTGCGTAAATCTTCTGTTGATGATCCTTTATTTGTACGTAAAAATACCGGTGATAATACGCCGGCGATCATTCATACAACGATAGTGCCCGGTGAACAGGTCAAAATAACCGTATCGCCTAAAGGCTGTGGCAGTGAAAACATGGGCGCACTAAAAATGCTTAAACCGGCTGACGGCGTTGAAGGCGTTATCAAATTCGTTGTCGACACCGTGCGCAGTGCCGGCCCTAATCCCTGTCCGCCTGTTACCGTAGGTGTCGGTATTGGCGGTAATATGGAAAAAGCTGCACTTTTGGCAAAGTATTCTCTTACTCGTAAGGTAGGGGAGCACAATCCTAATCCTCAGTATGCAGAACTTGAAAAAGAACTGTTGAAACGTGTCAATATGACTGGCGTAGGTCCTTCCGGACTGGGCGGCAGCACTACTGCCGTAGCTGTTAATATTGAATATGCACCGACCCATATCGGCGGCCTGCCGATTGCCGTTAATCTGAACTGCCATGCTGCACGCCGTGCAGAAATGGTATTGTAAGGAGGGGCCTGAGATGAGTGAAGCGATTATCAAATATATAAATGCGCCGTTAAGCGAAGCTACGATCAAAGACCTGCATGCAGGTGATGTAGTACGTATCAGCGGTTACATCTATACTGCCCGTGATGCGGCACATAAGCGTATGACAGAAGCACTGGCCAAGGGAGAGCAATTACCCTTCGATGTAAGGGATCAGGTGATTTATTACGTAGGTCCAAGCCCTACTAAACCCGGTGAAGTAGTTGGCAGTGCTGGACCGACGACCAGTGGGCGTATGGACAAATATACCCCGACGATGATCGAACAGGGTATGCGTGGGATGATCGGTAAAGGACTGCGGTCGCAGGAAGTTATTGATGCCTGCGTGGAGCATGGCGCTGTTTATTTTGCTGCTATTGGCGGAGCGGCAGCAGTTATTGCAAAATCTATCAAAGGCGAAGAAATGATTGCCTATGAAGATTTAGGGCCTGAAGCTATTCGCCGTTATGAAGTTAAAGATTTTCCTGCTATCGTCTGTATCGACAGCGAAGGCAACGATTTTTATAAAGTTGGCATTGCCAAATACAGTAAAGAGTAACAAATTTAACAAATCTTTAAGGAACTGCAGAAGCAGTTCCTTATTTTTTGCAAAAGTCTTGACAAGCTTATTTAGTTGAGCTATCATAATGCCAATCGAATAACACACTCTTATCGAGAGCGGTGGAGGGACAGGCCCTGTGAAACCCGGCAACCAAGCCTAGCTATGGTGCTAAATCCTGCAAGAACATTCTTGATAGATGAGAGGAAAGCAGAAGCAAGCGCTCTTTCCTCGGAAAGAGCTTTTTTGTTAGTCCGACCGAGCTAAGATAGGTACTGTGTTAAATTCATTTTAAAGGAGAGATTGTTTATGAAAAAGTTATTTCTGGCTTTGCTGGCAGTGTTCAGCATTGCATTAGTCGTTGCCGGCTGTGGCGGCGACAGCAAACCAGCCGCTAACAGCGGCGATAAAAAGGTGGTGCTGAAAGTAGGCGCAACGCCTGTACCGCATGCTGAAATTTTGAATCTGATCAAACCGCAACTGGCTAAAGAAGGTGTTGATCTGCAGATCATTGAATTCAGCGATTATGTTAAACCAAATTTGTCTTTGGCTGATAAAGAATTAGACGCCAACTTCTTCCAGCACACTCCGTATCTCGAGAAATTTGCTTCCGAAAGGAATCTGCCTCTGGTTGCTTATACCAAGGTACATATCGAACCAATGGGGGTTTATTCAAAAAAATTAAAAGACTTAAATAATGTTCCAAGCGGAGCCAAAGTTGCAATCCCGAATGATCCTACTAACGGCGGCCGTGCTCTGGCATTGCTGCAAAGCGCCAAGCTGCTCAAGCTGCGTGACGGTGTAGGTATTTCCGGTACGCCTGGCGATATTGTTGATAATCCTAAAAATCTGCAGATCGTGGAAATAGAAGCAGCTTTGCTGCCGCGTTCCATGGATGATGTTGATCTGTCTGTTATCAATTCCAATTTTGCTATGGAAGCACAACTGAATCCAGTCAAAGATTCTCTCTTTACTGAACCGAAGGATTCGCCGTATGCCAATATCTTAGCAATACGTAAAGGCGACGATAAGCGTCCGGAACTGCAAAAACTGGACAAAGCTTTGACCAGTCCTGAAGTAAAAAAATTCATTGAAGAAAAGTATAAAGGCGCGGTTGTACCCGCATTTTAATGAAAGTTTTGTTTGATTTAAGCAGATAATGATTGTAAGATAGAAGATAAAAAATATTCCCCTCTCAGCGGAAGTTGAGAGGGGAATATTTTTTTGCCTGGCTCTATGGGAATAGAGTCAGGCTTTTTGTTGTTGTAGATCAGGTGCTGGCAAGTGAGATTGTAAATATTGCCGCACAGGTACGATGAAAATATAAGTAAGAGCAAAAATGAGACTGAAATATAAAATAAAACGTGCTTATGTCTTGCGGGGGGGTACAACCGTGGTACAATAATTATGAATTACAGGTGAAATATTTTAGCATAAACAAAAAATACAAAAGTATTGGTTATAGGTGAATTCTAGTGGGGTATAATTCTTTGCTGCGCAAGATAATTTTGATCATAGGTGACATAATTTGTTTGTATCTGGCTACCAGCATTGCTATGGCGCTGGAGCTGGGGAATAAACAAACGGATAAGATAGCTTTCCATCTGGAATTTTTGCCGATCCTGGTCATCATTATGTTCTTTATGTTCAACGTCTATGGCTTGTTCAGTCTGATCCGCAAAAAGCTGGTAGATATTTTTCTTAATCTATTGGTAGCGGTGACCAATATTTACATCATAGCGATGGCCATGACATTCTTTTTTCGTCAGTTTGATTATTCACGTGTTGTACTTGTTTATTCAGCGGTATTTTCTTTTGTGTTGCTGGCAATCTGGCAATATATCTGTCACCAGTGGGAATGGAAGTATTTTCCCAAACAGACGGCTGTATTATTTGCAGCTGGTGAAGAAGCAGCACGTATCCAGAATAAATTATTGAAAACTTATGGAATGGAGCAGTCATTGCAGTCTGTTTGTGACAGCTGTCAACAGACCAACTGGAAGCAGCTTATCGACGCTAACTACTATGTTTTTATTGGCGCGGAACTGCCGATAGCAGACAAAGAAAAAATACTGCGTTATGCACGCAGCACGAAGAAACAAATATTTTTTGTACCGACACTGTATGAACTGGCATGCAAGAATACAGGCTTTTTATTGGTTGATGATATACCGATGCAGCGTGTAACACGTATGCTGCTGACAGCAGAACAGAGAGTACTGAAACGGATTTTAGATATTGCCGTAGCGGTAACTGCTTTGATTATACTATCGCCAGTCATGCTGATAACAGCAGTTATGATAAAACTGGACAGTAAAGGACCGGTGCTTTATTCACAGGAGCGCGTGGGGCTATACGGTAAGACATTTTTTGTACATAAATTCCGCAGCATGAAGCAGGATGCGGAAGCAAAATGCGGGCCGGTACTGGCTGCGGAAGGGGACCCAAGGATCACAAAATTCGGCAGATTTATGAGGGCTACCAGACTTGATGAGCTGCCGCAGCTGTTCAATGTGCTGAAAGGCGAAATGAGCATCGTCGGGCCCAGACCGGAACGGTCGTTCTTCGTCAAGCAGTTTATTGCCCAAAAGCCTGAATATGACTATCGCCACAACGTAAAACCAGGCATCACGGGCCTGGCACAGATAGCAGGCAAATATAATACCAGTGCCTATGACAAGCTGATCTATGATCTGCTGTATATACAGGATGTCAGCGTCAAAACAGACCTGATGATCATGATGCAGACATTCAAAGTTCTGCTGACAAAAAGCAGTACCGAAGGAGTACAGGGAAAGTGATGGAGCAGAAGAAAAAAGTTCTTTTTGTAGCAACAGTAGTAAAAACACATATCAATACTTTCCACTTACCATTTTTGAAAATGTTTAAAGAACATGGATGGGAAGTACATGTCGCTGCCAAAAATGACTTTGTTGACGAACCATGTATCATACCAAACTGCGATCACCATTTTGATATGGAGTTTGTCCGGGCCCCATTTTCACAACGCAATATTGCAGCTTATAAGCAGTTAAAACAGATAATAGAAACAAACCATTATGACATTATCCATTGCCATACTCCGGTTGCAGGAGTTCTTACGAGATTGGCTGCAAGAAATTCTAAGGACACAACAGTGATTTATACAGCTCATGGATTTCATTTTTATAAAGGAGCACCACTAATAAACTGGCTTATTTACTATCCTGTTGAACGATTTTGTGCCAAGTTTACGGATAAACTGATAACTATTAATCAAGAGGACTACCACAGAGCTAACAGTTGGAGCTTACGTAATAATGGCAAGGTATATTATGTTCCCGGTATAGGTATAGATTTAGAGAAAATACAAAATATTTCTACAAATAAATTGCAGAAGAAAAAAGAGTTAGGGATACCAAATGGTGTTAAGGTTCTATTATCAGTGGGAGAACTAAATAAAAATAAGAACCATGAAATCATCATAAGGGCTTTAAGTAAATTGGATAATAAAGATTTTATTTATTTGATTTGTGGCAAGGGAGAATTAAAAGAATATCTAAAAAATTTAGCTAAAGAACTTGGAGTAAACGATAGAGTAAAATTTTTAGGGTACAGAAAAGATGTATTAGAAATATGTAAAGTGGCAGACCTATTTGTTTTCCCATCTAAAAGAGAAGGGTTGCCGGTATCTCTAATTGAGGCTATAGCATGCGGCGTACCTTGTGTTGCATCTGATGTCAGGGGCAACAGAGATATATTGAGCATTGATAATCTTTGCAAAAGCAATAAGGAAGATGAATGGAGAAGATTGGTGCAGAGGGGTTTTTATAATTATGCAAAAGTTAATATAGTAGATAATAAGTTTGAACTTAGTAAAATTATGAAACGGTTTGAAAATATTTATTTCAATTGAGGAATGATTAAATGTATCCTATAAGAATTTTGCATGTGTTTGGACGGGTGGATCGTGGCGGTGCTGAAACGATGGTCATGAATTTGTATAGAAATATTGATAGAAGTTTAATACAATTTGATTTTGCTGTGCACACAAATGATATTTGTGATTATGAAGAAGAAATTATTGGATTGGGTGGAAAAATATACCGATTCCCGCAATTTAACGGAATAAATATCATGAAATATATAAAGTCTTGGAGAAAATTTTTAAAAACACATCAAGAATATAAAATAATACATGGTCATATGTATTCGATAGCAAGTATTTATTTATTTATTGCTAAAAGATATGGCATTTATACTATAGCGCATTCACATAGTACATCAAATGGAAAGAGCATAAAAAGCACAATTAAAGATATGTTTTGTTTCCCGTTAAAATATATTTGTGATTATAAAATGGCTTGTGGATTAGATGCTGCTAAATGGCTATTTGGAGAAAATGTAATTAAGGAAAATTCCTTTCATTTATTAAAAAATTCAATAAAGTTAGAAGATTATTTATTTAAAAGTGAAATGGATGAGAGGGTATCAAATAAAGGAAGAATAATAGTATGTGGGCATATTGGGCGCTTTGTAGAAGTTAAGAATCATAGATTTTTGATAGATGTATTTTTTGAATATCATAAATTAAATCCAAATTCTATTTTATTATTGATTGGAACAGGTGAGTTAGAAGATGTCATAAAAGAATATGTTATTAAATTAAGAATTGAAAAAGTAGTTTTCTTTTTAGGACTTCAAAAAAATGTAAAAGAATATTTGAGCAAGATGGATGTATTTATTTTTCCTTCAGTATATGAAGGTTTACCTTTGGCACTTGTTGAAGCTCAGGCATCGGGAATACAGTGCTTTATTTCGAATACGATTTCTGATGAAGTTTGTATAACGAGTTGTATAAATAAGCTTTCATTAAAAGAACCTGCATCCGTATGGGCACGATGTATAAAAGAAAAGAACTTGATGAAAAAAAATACATATAGCGAGTTGAGAAATGCAGGATATGATATTGCAAACACTGTTCAATGGTTAAGCAAGTTTTATATTAACCATTATAAATTGAGGTAAATCGATGGTTTTAATTAAGAATATAATTTCCATTTTAAATTACAATGAAAAAATAAGATGTATTGTTTTAATATTTGCCATGTTTTTTGGAGCGATTTTGGAAGCTGTTGGAATAGGGCTTGTTTTTCCTTTGCTTAATATTCTAGAGGATGTCCGTTTTCTCGAAAATCATATATTTTTAAAAAGTTGTTTGTTGAAAATAGGTATTAAAACACATAGCGAATGTATTTTATTTCTTATTATATTATTTGCGAGCTTATGTGTTTTTAAAAATATATATATGTACTGGCTAATAAAACAACAAGTAGGATTAACATTAAGTATCCAAGTGAATTTTGCAAAAAAATTAATAACACTATATTTGCGGAAACCGTACATATATTATTTAAATAAAAATACAGCAGAACTAATAAGAAATATACAATCTTCATTGCCATCCATTTTTTCAGTTATGTTTTTTCAAATTATTTTTGTTATTACAGAAGTTATGATAATATTTGCTATTTGGTTAATGTTGGCCTACATTGATCTGTTTATTTCTACAGTTATAATGGGAGTTTTTTTTGTTCTTATCTACTTGTTTTTGCATTTTACTAGGAAAAAAATACTTCAACATGGCGGAATACAAAATGACAAAATTGCGGATTTTACGAAATGGATTAACCAAGGTTTGGGGAGTATAAAAGAAACTAAAGTTATGGGGACTGAAGAATATTTTATAACAAAATTTTTTAAGGCATATGTAGAGTATGGACATGCAACTAAATACTATCAAGTTGTTAGTCAAATGCCGAGGTTTATCATAGAAGGAATAGTAACCTTAGGATTACTAACAGTTATAGCTTATAAAATGATTTTGGGAGAACCGTCAGCACAAATAGTAGGTGTTTTAGGAGTATTAGCATTGGCTGCTTTTAGACTAATGCCCAGTGCTAACAGAATAATTTCGTTGGCTACTTCAATAAAGTATATTATCCCGACTTTTTTTTCTCTTGAGGAGGATTTAAAAGAGTCAATAGAAAGAAAAGAAAGTATAGAAAAAATAGTTTCATATAAATATTCTGTGTTTAATAAATCTATAGATATCACAAATATATCTTTTAAATATCCTAGTACTCAGAAATATGTTTTATTTAATTTATCCTTTTCTATATGCAAAGGAGATTTTGTAGGTGTTATTGGTTCATCCGGTGTAGGAAAAACAACTTTTATAGATATTTTATTGGGTCTTTTGGTACCAACTTCTGGGAAAATCGAAGTAGACGGTAAAAATATTTATGATGATATACGTGTATGGCAAAGTAATATTGCTTATGTGCCTCAGAATATTTATTTAATAGATGCTAGTATACGTGAAAATATTGCTTTAGGAGTGGATGAAAAGGATATAGATGATGAAAAAATACAAAAAGTATTAGTTGCATCAGAACTTAGTAGTTTTATAGAGGATTTACCAGAAGGTGTTTATTCTGGTGTAGGTGAAAGAGGTGTCAAACTTTCTGGTGGTCAGCGTCAGCGTATTGGTATTGCGAGGGCATTGTATCAAGAACCAGAAATTTTGATTTTGGATGAAGCGACATCTGCATTGGATAATTTAACAGAGAAAAATATCATAGATACTATTTTAAAGTTGAAAGGACAAATAACTATCATAGCTGTTGCCCATAGATTAACGACATTAGAACAGTGTGATTTTAAAGTTAGATTGCAAAACGGTAAAGCAGAAATAATAAATTAAGATAAGGGATGAAAGCAATGTTCAATAATAAAACGATTTTAATTACTGGCGGTACAGGTTCTTTTGGTAAAAAGTTTATTAAGATTCTTTTGGAAAAATACCAACCGAAGAAGATAATTGTTTATTCTCGTGACGAACTTAAACAATTTGAAATGCAGCAGGTGTTTAATGATACCTGCATGCGATATTTTATCGGTGACGTTCGTGATGAACAGCGGCTAAAACAGGCAATGAATGGAGTGGACTATGTAGTGCATGCAGCTGCCTTGAAACAGGTGCCGGCAGCAGAATACAATCCGATGGAATGTATCAAAACTAATGTGAATGGGGCGCAAAATGTTATCAACGCTGCTATTTATTGTAATGTAAAAAAAGTTATCGCACTTTCGACTGATAAAGCAGCTAACCCGATAAATCTGTATGGAGCGACTAAACTGGCTTCAGATAAGCTATTTGTTGCAGCCAATAATTTAGTTGGTGACAGAGAAACAAGATTTGCTGTTGTAAGATATGGCAATGTTGTAGGTTCTCGTGGTTCTGTGGTTCCATTTTTCAAAAAACTTGTTGAAGAAGGGGCAGAATTTTTGCCGGTAACGGATGAGCGTATGACTAGATACTGGCTTAAACTAGAAGATGGTATAGAGTTCGTACTTAAGAACTTTGAGAGGATGCAGGGCGGAGAAATATTTGTACCTAAAATTCCCTCCATGCGTGTAGTTGATCTGGCGAAATCCATTGCTCCTGATTTGCCGATAAAAGTCATCGGTATCCGTCCCGGTGAAAAACTGCATGAAGTTATGTGTCCTTCTGATCTTTATTACGACACTATCGAATTTAACGATCATTTTGTTATCAAACCAAGTATTACATTTACTACAGCTGTTGATTATACGACAAATGCTTTAGGAGAAAAAGGCCACTATGTGTCAGACGGGTTTGATTACAGCTCTGGCAACAATCCTCATTTCTTAACAATAGAAGAATTGAAGGAGATGAATAAATAATGATTTTTTACGGAAAACAAAGCATCGGTCAAAGCGATATAGATGCAGTAGTGGAAGTATTGAAATCTGATTTTTTGACGCAGGGGCCGGCTATTGAAAAATTTGAAAAATATGTAGCGGAGTATTGTGGGGTAAAATATGCAGTCGCTGTTACCAATGCTACATCGGCATTGCATATCGCCTGCCTTGCGGCAGGGCTGGGAAAAGGTGATGTGCTTTGGACATCTCCGATAACATTTACAGCGTCAGCCAATTGTGGCAGATATTGTGGTGCTGATGTTGATTTTGTAGATATAGATCCATCTACATATAACATGAGCGTGGATGAATTAGAGAAAAAATTACAAAAGATGGCAGTAAAACCAAAAGTAGTGATACCGGTACATTTAGCAGGCCAATCTTGTGATATGGATAAAATTTATAAGCTGTCACAAGAATATGGTTTTAAAGTGATTGAAGACGCTTCTCACGCTATTGGCGCTGATTATAAATCCACTAAGATCGGTTGCTGTAAATATTCTGATCTGACAGTGTTCAGTTTTCACCCTGTAAAAATAGTAACGACCGGTGAAGGTGGTATGGTTTTGACTAATGATAAAGAATTACATGAAAAATTACTATTGTATCGCAGCCATGGTATCACTCGTGATACAAAGCTGATGACCAGGCTTGCTGATGGGCCGTGGTATTACCAACAGATTGAGTTGGGATTTAATTATCGTATGACAGATATGCAGGCTGCCTTAGGATACAGCCAGATGCAGAAAGTAGATGAATTTGTCAGCAGAAGGCGTTATTTGGCTAAACGGTACGATGAACTATTAAAAAATATAAATAATATCCAGTTGCCATATCAAAATGACGATACTGATTCTTCCTGGCATCTGTATGTTGTCCGGGCTGATTTTTCTAAAATGAGCAAAACAAAGCAACAAATTTTCGACGGAATGAAAGATAGAGGGATATGTTTAAATCTGCATTATATTCCGGTACATACGCAGCCGTATTATCAAAAACAGGGATTTAAAGATGGTGACTTTCCTAATAGTGAAAAATACTATGAAGAAGCATTTACATTGCCTTTGTATTATTCGCTGACTGATGAACAACAGGATTATATTGTCAAAAACTTAGTTGAGGTTTTGCAATGAATGAAAAACTTTGTTTGGGAACGGTTCAGTTCGGACTGCAATATGGAATAAATAATGTATTAGATAGGAAACCTGATGTTGATGAGTGTTTTGATATTTTAGATTATGCAATATCCATGGGAATAGGTTGCTTCGACACAGCCAGTGTTTATGGCAATGCAGAACAAATAATAGGCTCATATAAAGGATTTAATGATAATGTAAAAATAATTTCAAAACTCAGACCAATGCTGAATGATTCTGATCTTTCGCAGGATTCTATAGTACAGGAATGTGAAAATACGTTAAAACGGTTGGATAAAAAAACTTTATATGGCTACTTACTTCATAACGCTGCGGATATGTATAATGACGAGGTTTTGGCAGGATTGCATAAGTGTAAAAAAAGTGGATTAGTTGAAAATATAGGAGTTTCTACGTATACACCTGAAGAAGCTGTATATGCGGTTAAAAACACTGATTTTAACTTTATACAAATTCCATATAATGTTTTAGATCAGAGATTAAACTATAGTGATTTTTTTGAACCAGCCAAGGAGCGTAATGCAAAAATTTTTGCCCGTAGTGCTTTTTTACAGGGTCTTCTTACAATGGAAATACAACAAATTAAAGCCAAAATGCCCAAAGCTGTTGAATATGTCGAAGAGTTTGAAAAGATATGTAAACACTTTGGATTTACTAGGAAAGAAGCAGCTTTTTTATTTTGTTATTATCATAATGGTATTGATTATGTTGTTTTTGGAGTTGACACGGTAAAGCAGCTAAAAGAAAACATTGATTTGTTGAATAAAAAAGAGGATTTTCAGGGCTGTTATGATTCTTTGTATGGTGCGTTTAAAGATCTGGATAAGGAAATTATTAATCCAAGTATGTGGGTGAAAAAATGAAAAAAAATATAGAGGCTGATTTGCTATATGACATTTTGAGAAAAAAATTTTATAAACATGGTATTGAGATAAGATTTGTTGATTATAGAGCTGAAAACGATCAAATACTATGGGAAGAATTTTTGGATAACTTTGAATATGTATCAGTCAAATATACATGGGCAGATTTACACTATCAGTTTTGCTACATGGAGGGATTTGCTGATTATATTCTAAACTTATCAATGATCTTTATTGTAAACAATGACGTTGTTGGTTGTTGGCCTTTGTCACTTTCCAAAAAAGAAGTTTATCATATTTGTACCAATAATGGTAAATTACTGGCACCACTTTTTCTGGATAATAAAAAAACACGTAAAGCTATAAATGATAGTTGTTTAGGTTGTATTTATGCAATTTTTGATTATTTATATAAGAACAATTTCGAATATGATAATAAAGTTCTTTGCGAGCACGATTTTAACCCAGCTATGTACAATAGGGCATGGTTTGAAAAACAAATGTTGCTGGGGGGGAGATGCTTTGCGCGTGAAGAATTGTATGTGGATTTAAATAAAACTTATGACGAGATTCACAAAAATATACGCAAAAGTTATAAATCACTGATAAATTATGGCTTTAGAAACTGGAAAATAAAATTTTGCCTAGAAGTCGATACAGCATTATTCGAGAAATTAAAAGATATGCATTTTATAGTTGCGGGTAGAAAAACTCGTTCTGATGAAAGCTGGAATTTACAATATGCTGCTATAAATAATGGAACCGCATTTATTGCAGTTATTGAAGATGTTGATAGAATAATTGGCTGGAGTTTGTTTAGCTTATCAAGGGATGAATGCTATTACGGAGTTGGCGTTTTTGACAGGACGATGTTTGACAAACCTATCAGCCATTTTTTGCAGGATAGTGTCATAAAATATTTGAAAGCCAATACTGATATCAAGTGGTATTATCTTGGGCATAGATTTTATAAAGGCGATTATTATGTTCCTACTGAGAAAGAGCTAAATATAGCTTACTTTAAAGAAGGGTTTGCCACAGATAAATTTATAAATTTGCTTACAGAAACGATTTTTGAGATTAAAAGTTAAAATTTAGTAATCACGGCACAAAAGGAATGAGTTTATGATTTTAGCGATAGTGCAAGCCCGAGTATCATCAAGCAGATTGCCGGGCAAGGTATTAAAAAACATATTAGATAAGCCAATGATAGTTCATCAAATTGAGCGAATAAAAAATAGTAAATTAATAGATAAAGTTATTTTAGCTACCAGCAATACCGCCAGTGATGATGAGTTAGCAGAAGTATGCAGTAAGTATGGTATAGAAACATATCGGGGAAATTTAGATAATGTTTTAGAACGTTTTTACAAATGTGCTCATTTGTATCAAGCTGACCATATAGTTCGATTGACAGGAGATTGTCCTTTAATTGATTGGGAGATTATTGATCAGACTATAGATTTGCATTTGCAGTCGGATAATGATTATACGAGTAATACTCTTGAGCCTACCTACCCGGATGGATTAGATGTAGAAGTAATCCGTTTTAATTCGCTGTTAACTACTTATAGAAGTGCTGTTTTACCGTCTGAAAAAGAACATGTGACGCCTTATATTTATAATCATAGAAACAAGTTTAAAGTTGGTTGTTTAAAAAATGATAGAGATTTGTCTTATTTGCGCTGGACAGTTGATGAAAAAGAAGATTTTGAAGTAATAAAAAAAGTATATGAAAATTTGTTGCTATCTAAAGATAAATTTGTGTTAAAAGATATATTGGAATTTTTTGATAAAAATCAGGATCTTAATAAAATCAACTCTTGTTTTGTGAGAAATGAGGGAATGTTAAAATCGCTGAAAGAAGATAAAGATTTTAGAAAGAGGGAGATTTAAATGCCAAAAATTTTAAATCGTAGTTTAAAAAAATCAGAAGAAGTGTGGGACGAGGCCTGCAATACGATTTTATCGGGATGCCAATTATATAGCAAGGGACCAGAAACTCATATCAAGGGAGTTTCGCCAATTTATATCGAAAAGGGGAAAAATGCCCATGTTTGGGATCCTGACGGAAATGAATATATAGATTATGACATGGGATTAGGGCCAATTTTATTGGGGTATTGTTATGATGCCGTTGATGATGCGGTATTAAAACAAATGCGCAAAGGCATGGGGTATTCTCTGGTTGCACCTATAGAAGTAGAATACGCAAAGTTATGTATCGAGAACATACCTTGTGCTGAAAAAGTAAGATTTTTAAAAACTGGTTCCTCTGCGACAGAAGGGGCGATACGAATAGCAAGAGCCTTTACAGGGAAAAAACATGTTATTCGTGGAGAATATCATGGGTGGCATGAATGGACTACTTCCGCTGAAAGCGTTCGTCAAGGTGGAATTATTGAAGAAGTGCGTAATTATGTGCATAAATTCGAATATAACGATTTTGCTGCCTTAGAAAAGCTTTTTGAAGAGTATAAAGGCGAGATAGCAGCTGTAATTACAGAACCGGTTATTTTGGATGAGCCTGAAAATGGTTTTCTTAATAAACTGAAAAATATTTGTGAGAGTAACGGAGCGCTGCTTATTTTTGACGAAGTAGTAGATGGTTTCAGATTTAGTATTGGCGGTGCAGAAAAATATTTTGGCGTAACTCCTGATCTGGCAACATTTGGTAAAGCTGCTGCCAATGGAATGCCACTTTCTATTATCGCAGGCAAACGTGAAATTATGGATGTAGTAGACAAGAATATTTTTATTTCAACTACATTTGGCGGAGAAACCCTTTCTTTAGCTGCTGGTATTGCCGTAATAAAGGAATTGAAAGAAAAAGATGTAACAGCCAGGATTTGGGATCTCGGGAAAAAAATTCAAGAAAATAGTAATAAGTTGGCAAAGGATTTGGATGTTCCAATTGCGTTAAAAGGTTATCATTGCAGAATGGCATTTGATTATAAAGATTATACGGGACAAAGAGATTGGTTGTATAATTCTATTTTTATGCAGGAATGTGTGAAACGAGGCGTTTTGTTAGGATGGAGTATTTTTCCCTGTTATACACATACTGATGAGGATATTGATTTTACCTTAAATGTTTTTGAAGATGCGATGAAAGTTTATAAGAAAGCGTTAAAATCTGGACATCCAGATACTTTTATGGAGGGGACACCTCTGAAAATTGTTTTAGGATAATGTTATGGGTAACATTATGAAAGTTGTTTTTCGCGTAGATTCATCGCTGCAGATTGGCAGCGGGCATTTAATGCGTTGTCTTACCATGGCTGAACGATTGAAAAAAGAGAATGGCGCTGATGTGTATTTTATCATGCGGGATTTGAGGGGCAATTTAATAGATTTAGTAAAGCAAAAGAATTTCCCAATCTTTAAATTGCCACAAGTTGAACCCGGTATAGCATTAGCTGGTTATGCAAAATGGCTTACAGTTACACAGGAGCAGGATGCAGCAGAAACTATTGCAAGTATGAAAGCCATAGGAACACTGGATGTATTGGTTATCGACAGCTATGCAATAGATATAAAATGGGAAAGTATATTGCGCCCTCACGTAAAAAAAATCATGGTTATTGATGATTTAGCAAACAGGAAGCATGATTGTGATATTTTATTAGATCAAAATGAATATCTTAATAAAGATAAGCGATATGAAGGCTTGGTACCGCAAAATTGTAAGCTGCTTTTAGGGGCGCGGTATGCTATTTTACGTGAAGAGTTTTATAAAGCAAGAGAAAAAATGCGCCTTCGCGATGGAAAAATAAAGAATATTTTAGTTTTTTTTGGCGGCAGCGATCCAAGTAATGAAACGATAAAGGCACTGGAAGCTATAGTTTTACTTCAACGTCAGGATATTAGGGTCAATGTCATTGTAGGACAAAGTAATCCGAACAAAGAAGCTATAGAAAATTTTTGTAAAAAAAATAATATGTATTATTTTTGCCAAATAGATAATATGGCAGAATTTATGAATCAAGCTGACTTGGCAATTGGAGCAGGTGGTACAGTAACTTGGGAACGCTGTTTTTTAGGTTTGCCGGCATTGGTTATAGCGATTGCTGAAAACCAGGTAGAATTAACTGTCAATTGTGCCAGTAAAGGGATTCTTGTATTTTTGGGTGATAAGAGTAAGGTTACAACTACTCTTTTAAGTAAAGAGATTTATAAGCTGGAAGGTGGAGAACTATTAAGGCTTGCACAAAATTGTTTGATCGAAGGAGCTTGCTATGGAAGAAAAGATATATTTACGGAGAGTTAAAGAAACGGATATGAAGCTGTTATTTGATTGGCGGAACAATGAGCTTGTTCGTAAAAATTCTTTTTCTATGGAGCCTGTTGAATGGGAAGAGCATGTGAAATGGTTTAATGCTACTTTAGTAAATTCTTCGGTACTGTTTTTTATTATGATGTGTAAAGAACAGGAAGTTGGTCAAATACGAATAGATTTAGAGTTGGATAATACTGCGATCATCAATTATAGTATTGCAGAAAAATATAGAGGGTTGGGTTATGGAAAGCAAATTTTACATTTAGCAGAAACCGAGCTATATGAGCGGTTTAAAAACAAGTATATGTTAAAAGCTTTAGTAAAAGAAAATAATATTTCTTCGCAGGTAGCTTTTGAGAGACTTGGTTATATTCTTCAAAATACAAATAGAGATATTTTTAGAACATATATTAAAATTCTTTAGAATGTATGGTAAATGATCAAATGAAGATTTGTTTTAAAGAGAGGATATTTAAAGAAATGAACCAGTTTAACATGAGGCAGCCTTTTATTATTGCAGAAATGTCGGGCAATCATAATCAGTCACTGGAACTGGCATTGGAAATAGTTGATTTGGCAGCTGAGGCTGGTGCAGATGCCTTAAAAATTCAAACCTATACAGCCGATACCATGACTATTGATAAAAATGACGGTGAGTTTTTTATAGAAGATAAGAAAAGTTTGTGGAAGGGTGAATCATTGTATTCGCTTTATCAAAAAGCATATACTCCTTGGGAATGGCATCAAGCGATATTTCAAAGATGTAAAGAAAAAGGAATTATCGGCTTTAGTACGCCTTTTGATTTCTCATCGGTTGATTTTTTGGAAGAACTGGATGTTCCTTTCTACAAAATTGCATCCTTTGAAAATGTGGATTTACCTTTGATAAAAAAGGTTGCACAAACAGGCAAACCGATTATAGCATCCACCGGTATGGGCAGTTTAGCAGAATTGGGTGAATTAGTAAGTACTGCAAGAGAAAACGGCTGCATGGATCTAACATTATTAAAATGTACAAGCAGTTATCCGGCAACACCTGACGGGAGCAATTTGCTGACTATACCGCATATGCGGGAGCTATTTGATTGCAAAGTGGGTGTATCAGATCATACTTTAGGTATTGGTGCTGCCATTGCCAGCATTGCCTTAGGCGCATCCGTAATTGAAAAACATTTTACAATCTCACGGGCAGAGGGTGGCGTAGACGCAGCCTTTTCGCTGGAACCGCAGGAAATGAAACAGTTAGTGCTTGAAGCTAAAGCTGCTTATGCTGCACTTGGCAAAATCAAGTATGGCATCAGCAAGCAGGAGCAGAAATCACTTCAGTTCAGAAGAAGCTTATATATAGTAGAGGATATGCATGCTGGTGATATCATTACTGAACGTAATATGCGCAGTATAAGGCCGGGATTAGGTTTAGCGCCAAAGTATTATGATATTTTGTTGGGGAAAAAAGTTAAACAGGATGTTAAGAGAGGAACGGCATTAACATGGGATATGATTTAGAAGCATTTTAATAAATGAAAGCTATTTGTAAAAATTGTTGGAAAATAAACTATGATTGGATAAAATGATGAAAGAGAAAATATTAGCTATATCTTATTTTTTACCTCCATATCTTACGCCGCAATCTATACAAATTGGAAGATTATTATTGCAATCAAAATATGATATAGTGGCAGTTTCTGGAAACGATTGCAATGAAATTTATGATTATAATTTATATTCAGACTTTTCTAATAGAATATTTAAGCATTTGATAGTACATAATAGATATATTTTGCCTGGAATAGCACATAAAATAGGAATAAAGTTTTTTAGCATTTATAGCAGTTATCCAGACTGCTATAAATGGTGGATAGATTCTGCGTATGAAAAAATAGTTCTAGAAGCCAAAAAAGGGAATATAAAAAAAGTAATAACATTTGGTCAGCCAATGTCTGATCATATTTTAGGGTTAAAATTGAAAGAAAAATTTAATTTTAACTGGATTGCTCATTTTAGCGATCCGTGGGTTGATAATCCATTTAGAACTTGCGGGAAAAATATTGACAAATATAATTTGGCGATGGAAAAAAAAGTAATGATAAATGCGGATAAACTGATTTTTACTTCCTTAGAAACAGCCGAACTCGTTATGAAGAAATATTCTGGAGAATATAGTAAAAAGATACATATTTTACAACATTCATACGATAAAACTCTATATTCACAAGATAAGAAATTGCATGATAAAAAAATTATTGTTCGATATATAGGTAATTTGTACGGAAATCGAAGTCCTGAACCGTTATTTAAAGCATTGGAGTTACTAATAAAAGAAAAATTTAAAGAGTTGGCAAACGTTCAGTTTGAAATTATTGGAGAAGTTTCACCTAGAATGCTTTTATCGAGTACATATAAAAGATTACCCAAAGAGCTTGTATATATAAAACCCAATGTTGACTATATTACATCTCTAGATTTGATGAGAAAATCAGATATATTACTAATTATTGACGCTCCATCAGATAATAGTCCTTTTTTTCCTAGTAAATTAGCTGATTATATAGGTGCAGGTGTTTTTATGGCAGGTATTACGTCTAGGGGGACATCGCAAAGGATTCTTTCTACATTTGGTTGTCCTGTTGCCGATCCTGAGAACATAAAAGAAATCGCTGAAATGATAAAGAAAATACTGACATCGCAATGTCATAAAGAATTTAAAATAAATGTCGAAGTTCAAAAAGAATATGATATTTCTAAAGTTGCAGAAAGGTTTGACACAATTATTGCGTCGAGTGAAAGTATAGAACTATGAAAAGAAAAATATTCTTATATGGATATTATGGATTCAATAATTTTGGTGATGATCTTATTTTACGTTCGTTGGTAGAAAATATAATGAGTTATGGAAAAACTGAATTCTTAGTACGGTCTTTGAATAAAGGACCATATTTAGGAGAAAACGTAGTTTACACGAAAGTTGATAAAATCATAGCAAATTCAAAAGTAAACAGAGCATATAGATTGGTAAAATATTTAAAAAAAATTTTGCTTTATATAAAAAAAACAGATTTTGTAATAGTTGGTGGTGGTACTTTAATTCATGATAATAAATCAAGATGGTCTTTATTGATAATGTTTCTTTTAGTGATATCTTCTAAAATATTGTTTAAAAGAATATTTTTTGTTGGAGTTGGAATATCCGATTTAAAATATAAAAGCAGTTATATTATGCTCAACTTAATAACCAAGTTGAGTTCTGGGTTTTATATAAGAGATATAGAGGCTGAAAAAATATTGAGAAAAGCTAATGTTGTGGAAAAAAGATTTCAGTTAACAGCTGATTTAGCATATAGTCTTAAGCATTTAAAAAAGAAATCAGATAAAACTGGAGATAATAAAAGAATAAATATAGGAATTACAATGGTTGACAATGCTTTCTATAATAAAAAGATCCAGGGAGCAATAATAGAGTACGTCGCACTGCTAAAAAATATAAATTATGAATTTGAAGTACATTTTATTCCTTTTCACGAAATGAGCGCAGATTGTGATAACACCATCAATGATAGCAAAGTTATGATAAAAATCAAACAAGAGTTATCAGAAGAAAATATTATTATTGAAGAACAGATTGGCGAAAAATTTGATAAGGTTTATGAGAGTTTGGATTTAGTTATAGGGATGAGGTTTCATAGTTTAGTATTGGCTGCCATATATGAAATACCATTTATAGGAATCAATCATGATAATAAAATTGTTGGAATATGTAAAAGCTATGATATGCCTTCCGTTGATGTTAAAGATGTAAATGCTGAAATTTTATTAGAGACTACAAAAAGTACATTGAAGAAATATTTCCCAACAGAAACAAATTTAGAAATGCGAAAAAGGTCATTGAAAAATTTTGACTTTTTAGAAGAATTCTATGGGAGAAATCAAATATGAAAATATTAATTCATGGATTTGGGACATATGCGATATTTTTTTATGAAGTAATAAGGTTGTCGATAAAAAATAAAGATGGAATACAGTGGTCTATAATTTTACCCACTGCTCATTACAAAAAAAAATTCGAGGAGTTAATTGGTAAAGAGAATGTATATTATTTACATGATGAGCAGATGTGTAGCGAAAAGATTGATATTGCGTTTCTGAAAAATTATTGTGGAAATATTTATAGGGACATAGAGAGTGATAAAAAAACTATAAAAAACAAGAAAGCTTATGAACAGGAAAAAAATGCTTTCTTTACATATTTGTCTTATAAAAAATTTTTAAGGTTAAGTGGTGCTGAAAATATTATTTTCCCGCATATAGAATCGCATGAAGGAATGATCTTGCACTCTCTAGCAAAGGAGTTAGGGTTGACAACTATTGTCCCGACGCATACTAGATGTTTAGGTGAAAGTTTTTTTTCAGATGAAATCACTGAGGATTTACCAATATATGCGTCAGTTGATATATCTTTAAAGAATAAAGCAGAGAAGTTCTTGAAAGAATTTAACATAAATAATATTTCGGCAATGTCTTATCCTGGTTCTTTAGAAAATCAAAAAGGGAATGTGGATAAAATATTTAAAAGAAACTTTTTTAGACGCGTATTAGATTATTCGATACAATTATTTTCCGAAAGAAGTTATCAGAGTTGGGATGGTGTTAGATATAGATTGTTGAATAACTTACCATTTATTAGAGACTTCATATGGAATCTTCGTAAAAAATATAATAGCAATGTATATGACTGTAAGTCAATAAATGATTTACCAGAAAAATTTATCTATTATCCATTACAATATTCGCCCGAATCTTCAATAAATACTCCTGCACCATATTTTATAGATCAGCTGCGTATAATTGATGCGTTAAGATTATCTATGCCTAGTGACATGATTTTGGTAGTAAAAGAACATCCAAGTTGTATTATGGTCAGAAATGGTGATTTTATCAGGTCGTTGAAATATAAAGCAGGTGTAAGAGTTGCGTATTATAAGATGGATAATATAGAAATTATAAAAAAAGCAGCTTTAACGGTGTCTGTTACAGGCACTGCTAATTTGGAGGCTTTTTTATTAAAAAAACCTTCTCTCGTTTTTGGAGGATGCTTTTTTTCAGAATTTCTTGGTGGCATTTGTACGTTAGACATGTCAAAGCTTAGAGAAGTTATTGCTGATACTATAGAAAAAAACATAAATAAAGATGAGCAATTAAATGCTTTAATGAAAATTTTATCGGTGACGTATCCTTTTGTAATTTTCACTCCAAATGATGGGACTAAATATGGCGATATGACAATGTCTGTTGAAAATATTAAAAATTTTTATAATGCTTTGCTGTCGCATATTACAAGAAGAAATATGGGCAGGAGGTGATATTGGTGGTCAAATGTTCAATATGTGGAAGTTGTGAAAGTTGGTATTTGTCTTCGAATAAATTAGAAGTTGAAGAACAAAAATATTGGAACAGAATAAAAGAACAAAAATGGTATTTGTGTAAATCATGTGGTAATGCTTTTCCTGATCCTGAGGCATCAAAAGAAGCTATAGAATTCAAATGGAATAATATGCGTACAGAAGAAGATTTTTTTGAGAAAAGAATGGATGCACTGGATAAATCTGCAATTAAAGTGTTTGAATACTTTAAACCATACCTTCAGCATAGCAAAAACATTTTAGATATTGGGTGTGGATATGGAAATTTGGCAAAGATTCTTAAAGATAATGGCTTTAATGTTATAGGTGTTGAAGCTGATGCTACAACCAAATTACAACATGTCAAATATGGCTTAGATACTATCATTGGATCGATTGAAGACGTTTCTTTTAAAAAGAAATTTGATGCTGTTTTTATAGTGTATTCTATATATTTTATTACAGATATAAAGCAAGCATTGCTAAAAATAAAAAGTCTCCTGAACAACGACGGTATTATCTGTATTGTAATAGCGGATTTTCTTCGATGTGAGAATAATGAAATGCCAAGTAGTGTTCATTCTTTTTATCCATGTAAATTATCGATTTGTAAATTAATGGAAGCAGTAGGGCTGAAAGTAATTGATTTGAAAAGCTCTCGTGGTGGAATTTTTTGTGTAATCCAAAAAAAGTCTATTAAATTTACTAAATTAAATTTTGTTCAAACAACTGGAATTTATTTTCTTTATAAAACTAAACGTATCAGGTATCTTTTTATAGGTCAAATAATACAAGGAATAACGTCTTTCATAAACATAGTTAAGAATAAATGAAGATATATAATTTTTAGAACTTTTACTTGTAAGTAGACAAAGGTTAAAAAAATAACTTTATCTGTATTGATGATATAGGTTTGTAGTAGTGTTGAAAACATCACATAAATGTAGACAATTATGATACTTCTCAGTGGTTATACCGTATATCAATAAATTAGAACACAAGAAATGGCTGTTTTTTAATATGCAATGAAAAATCATGGTGATGTTTTTTCAATATGGTAATGGTAGTTTCAATGGATAATAGATAGGCAAAAATAATTATATAAAAAAGGAAGACATACGATGTATATCAAACGCCATTTGGAGACGACAATTGAAAAACTGAGCGGTTGTTGTAAGGTGCTTCTGGTTACTGGGCCGCGTCAGGTAGGAAAGACGACTTTGCTGCGCAGGCTGGCAGAAGGCAACAGGACTTATGTGACGATGGACGATATCAACGTACGCAGCTTGGCAATGACGGAACCGGGGCTGTTTCTGCAGCGGTATAAACCGCCGCTCTTGATCGATGAGATCCAGATGGCGCCGAAGCTGCTGCCGTATATTAAAATGTACGTAGACGAGCATGGCAATAACGGTGACTTTTGGCTGACAGGGTCGCATGCTTTTGATTTGATGGAGAACGTCACAGAAAGCCTGGCAGGCAGGATCGCTATCGTTCATCTGCTTGGGTTCAGCCATGCCGAAGTAGCAGGTCTTGGTGCGGGAGCTTTTGTGCCTGAAGAAAAATTTTTACTGCAGCGGGCGCAGGAAGCTGAGATACTGCCGATGCGTGATTTGTTTGGGCAAATTTGGCGCGGCAGTATGCCGGCGCTGAACAATGCCTCAGAGCAGGACTGGAACAACTATTACTCTTCCTATGTGCAGACTTTTCTGCAGCGTGACGTCAGGGCGCTGACCCAGGTCAATGATGAACTGCAATTTTACCGGTTTTTATGTGCGGCAGCCAGCTATACCGGCAGTATGATCAACTATGCGGCGCTGGCCAAGGAAGCGGAGATCACTGCGCCAACGGCGAAGCAGTGGCTGAAGGTACTGGCAGCGGCGGGGCTGGTATATTTACTGGAGCCGTTCATGCATCCGAATTTAAAATATGGTGTGAAAGCGCCGAAGGTATATTTTACCGATACCGGCCTGGCTGCTTATTTGCTGCGCTGGAGTAATGCCGAGATCTTGGAAGCAGGGGCAATGTCGTCGAGCTTTTTGGAAACCTGGGCGGTAATGGAGATCTACAAGAGCTTCAGTAATTGCGGACAGATACCGCCGCTTGGTTATTACCGTGACTTTAACAGCCGTGAGGTAGAGCTTGTGCTGAATGTTGATGGCAGCATACATCCTTTGGCGATCCGCAAAAGCTCCAGCCCGGTGAAAGAAACGAAGAAGTTTGATATCCTGCGGCCGGTGACAGAAGGAGAACGGGCCTTGAAATTAGGTGCAGGCGGAGTGATCTGTTTTGCCAATGATCTGCTGCCAATAGATGCCAGAAACTGGTATATACCGGCCGGGCTGTTGTAAAATTATCAATAAGTATTTTAAGGAATAACCTTTGCTGATTTTGAATGTGAGATTCAAGGCAGTAAGGGTTATTTTATATTTAGCTGAAAGTAAACGGTTTTTATTGCCGGGGAAATAAATATGTTTGAAGTTAAGACGAACTGCCTTTTGTCTTTGCCTTAGGTGTAGTATAATGAAAACATCTTTTAAAGAAAATGAGGCAGAAAATGCATTATAATGAAATAAAACAGGGTTACTTTATTGCACGACCCAATCGTTTTATTGCTCATATCGAGCTGGACGGGCAGGTTGAGGTTTGCCACGTAAAGAATACCGGGCGCTGCCGCGAGCTTTTGACGCCGAGAGCGGTGGTTTACGTGGAGTGTCATCATGACCCCAGGCGTAAGACAAAATATTCGTTGATTGCTGTCAGAAAGGGCAGCATGCTGGTCAATATGGATTCGCAGGCGCCGAATAAGGTTGTGGCCGAATGGCTGGCGTTAGGCGAACTGCTGCCAGGTCTTACGCTGCTGAAGCCTGAATGCAGGTATGGTACATCGCGTTTTGATTTTTATGTAGAAACGCAGCAGCAGCGAATGTTTATTGAGGTGAAAGGTGTAACGCTGGAGGAAAATGGTATAGCCATGTTCCCCGACGCGCCTACAGAGCGCGGCATTAAGCATTTAGATGAGCTGGCGCAGGCGGTGCGGTATGGTTATGCCGCCGCGGTGATTTTTGTGATCCAGATGCGCGGTGTGACCAGGTTTACACCAAATCGCCGCACACATGCGGCTTTTGCCGAAGCGCTGCGGCGGGCACAGCAGGCTGGCGTACAAGTGCTGGCTTATGATTGTGACGTAACGCCGGATGGCCTTAGTTTGGGAAAGCAGATTCCCTGCTGTTTTTAAATTGGGAGATATGCTATAATAAAAAATCTTAGCGCTGTGCCTGCTTCAAGAGCTGGGGGCAGCATAAGGGCAGTACAGCTGAAAAAGAACGGAGCAGATTATGAGAGCTTATACGAAATTTTATATTACGCCGAAGGGTGAAAGAGCCGCCCGCAGCGGCCATCCATGGATCTATGCTGAGGAAATAACCAGGACCGAAGGCGAATACCAAAACGGTGATCTGGTTGACGTGGTTACAGGCAAAGGCAAATATTTAGGGACAGGTTTTGTCAATGACCATTCCAAGATCAGAGTGCGTCTGATTTCGACCAATACCAATGATAAATTTGACGCTGATTTCTGGGAACGGCGGTTGCGTTATGCGATCGATTATCGTCGTACTGTAATGCCAGGAGCCGATTTTAAATGCTGCCGCCTGATTTTTGGTGAGGCCGATCATTTTCCAGGTCTGACAGTAGACCGGTTCAATGACATTTTGGTTGCACAGACTTTATCACTGGGAATAGAAGTGCGGAAAGAGTTGATTTTTAACCTGTTGCACAAGATTTTACGTGAGCAGGGTGAGGAAATCAGGGGCTTGTATGAACGCAACGATGTGAAGATCCGTCTGCTGGAAGGCATGGAGGAAAACAAGGGCTGGTTTGCGTTTGCAGAGGCTGCAGAACCAGGGGAGCCGTTGACGGAAATCGTTGAAAACGGGATCAGGTATAATGTGGATGTGGAGAACGGCCAAAAGACAGGCTTCTTTTTGGATCAGAAGTACAATCGCCAGGCAATCGCCAAAATTGCCAAAGGCAAGCATGTACTGGACTGCTTTACCCATACGGGTGCGTTTGCCCTGAATGCGGCGGCAGGAGGCGCTGCTGCTGTAACAGCTGTAGATATTTCGGCCGAGGCAGTGCAGATGACGGACGCCAACGCCTCTAAAAACGGCTTGGATAAAGTCGTTAAAGGCTTGAAGGCCAATGTTTTTGATCTGCTGTCAGAGCTGGTCAATAATAAGTCCCGGGAATATGATTTTATTATTTTAGACCCACCGGCGTTTACAAAGTCGGGCAGTACGGTCAAAAATGCCATCCGCGGCTATAAAGAGATCAATTTAAAGGCTATGAAGCTGCTGCCGCGCGGCGGTTATCTGGCGACTTGTTCCTGCTCGCATTTTATGAAGGAAGAGCTGTTTGTGCAGATGCTGCATGATGCGGCTGCAGACGCCAATGTACAGTTGCGGCAGATCGAGGCTCGGCAGCAGTCGCCTGACCATCCGATTTTATGGAATGTCCCGGAGACGTATTATTTGAAATTTTATATTTTCCAGGTAGTTTAAGTTGTGATTTGGAGGCAAGATAATGCAGCTGCAGCAGTTATTGGAAGTTATGATCGCTTATATGGGCGGCGACGCCCGGCGGATCCAGCACTTTATTAAGGTACATGCCCTGGCGCAGTTGATCGGACGTCAGGAACAGCTGAACGAAAGGACGCAGTTTATTTTAGAAGCTGCGGCGCTGACTCACGATATCGGTATCAAAAATGGCGAGGCGAAGTTCGGCGTCGGTAAATGCAGCGGTAAAACGCAGGAGCTGGAGGGACCGCCGGCAGCGGCAGAACTGCTGGCAAAGTTAGGTTTTGCTCCTGACGTCTGCGAGCGGGTATGCTATTTGATTGGGCATCATCATACTTATACCAATATCGATGGTATGGATTATCAGATTTTAGTGGAAGCTGATTTTTTGGTGAATTTTTATGAAGATGGCATGAGTAAGGAGGCTATCCAGACTGCCTGCGGGCGAATTTTTAAAACGGCGTCTGGTATCAGGCTGTGCCGCCAGATGTTTGGAATTTGAATGATGTATAAAAAGCACTTGCCGTAATGAAGCAGGCAAGTGCTTTTTCTGTTATAAATAATCGTGAGAGCCTGCGCCTGCAGGAACCGAAAATGGAACAGACCCTTATGGCAGCGGCTTATGCAGACTGACCGTAAGGGTCTGTTCACTATGTTAAGGAGAGGGGAACGCTTATTTAACTGCCGTCAGATATTTGTCAATGGCGGCTGCGGCTCCGCGTCCCTCGGCAATGGCCCAGACTACCAGGCTTTGGCCGCGGCGGGCGTCGCCAGCCGCAAAAATACCGGGGATCGAGGTCATATAATCATTATCATTGGCCGCAATAGTATTGGCCTCTGATCTGGCAAATTTAAATTCGTCAAATAACTGTGTTTCAGTGCCGATAAAACCCATTGCCAGAAGCACCAGCTGAGCTGAAACTATTTGTTCTGTTCCGGCGATCTCGACAGGAATTAAACGCCCGGCTTCCTTCTGCCAGTCGATCTGGCAGAGCCGCAGTTTATCGACTTTTCCATTTTTGCCGATAAATTCCTTGCTCATGATACAGTAGTCGCGCGGATCCTGGTGGTACAGCTCGAAGGCTTCTTCCTGCCCGTAATCAGTTTTGAAAACACGAGGCATTTCCGGCCAGGGGTTATCTGCAGTACGGGAATGGGGCAGGCAGGGCATGATCTCGATCTGTTTTACGCTTCTGCAGCCCTGACGAATGGCTGTCGCTACACAGTCGGTGCCGGTATCGCCGCCGCCGATGACGATAACATCTTTCCCCTTGGCGGAAACAGCTTTTTTATCCTGCAGGTTACTGTCTAAAAAGCTTTTAGTGACGCTGTGCAGATAATCCTTGGCAAAGTGGATGCCCTGCAGCTCGCGGCCGGGGATGGTCAGATTACGCGGTACGGTACTGCCGGTACAAAGGGCGATCGCATCGAACTGTTTCAGCAGTGTTTCCGAAGAAATTTTGTGGCCGATCTCACTGTTCAGTTCAAAGGTGACCCCGGCCTCTTCCAGAAGCTTGATACGTCGTTCTACCAGATGCTTGTCCAGCTTCATATTGGGTATACCATAAATCAAAAGCCCACCGGCGCGGTCGGCACGTTCATAAACGGTAACGCTGTGGCCTGCCTTGTTAAGCTGGTCAGCACAGGCCAGGCCGGCCGGGCCGCTGCCGATAACGGCAACTTTTTGGCCGCTGCGGTGAGTCGGCTTGTTGGGTTTGACATAGCCTTCTGCAAATGCTGTTTCAATGATATATTGTTCAAGATTGCGGATACTGACTGCACTGCCTGCCAGGCTGGCACTGCAGGCTCCTTCACAGGGAGCCGGACAGACGTGCGAGGTGAATTCCGGGAAATTATTAGTTTTATTCAGGCGCGCATAGGCGAAATGATCCAGCCCCTGATAAACAAAGTCGTTAAATTCCGGCATCAGATTATGCAGCGGACAGCCTGATAAGGCTTTGCCCAGCATTACGCCGCTGTGGCAGAAGGGAATACCGCAGTCCATGCAGCGCGCAGCCTGTTTTTGCAGTTCTTCTTTGTGAGGCAGACTGCTGGTTTTGATTTCTTCCCAGTCTTTGATGCGCTCCTGAGGCTGGCGCAGCGCAAGTTCCTGCCGTTTGTAATCCATAAATCCGGTCGGTTTACCCATTATGCCTGCACCTCCTCAAATACTTTGATCGTCGCTTCCTGCTCGCTCATACCGCTTTGCAGGTATTGGGCGACTTTTTCGGTAACGCGCTTATAATCTTTGGGAATGACCTTGACAAATTTTTTGACGTAACTGTCCCAGTCTGCTAGAATCCGGCGGGCAATACTGCTGCCGGTATATTCTGCGTGTTTCAGGATCATTTTCTGCAGCTGCATGGTATCATTGATTTCCTTCAACTGTTCCAGCAGTACGATTTCTTTGTTACAGTAGCCCGAAAAGGTACCGTCTTCATCTAAAACATAGGCAATACCGCCGCTCATGCCGGCAGCAAAGTTCCGTCCGGTCTTACCCAGAATAACGACGGTGCCGCCGGTCATATATTCGCAGCCGTGGTCGCCGACACCTTCGATAACGGCATTGACGCCGCTGTTGCGAATGCAGAAACGTTCACCGGCAATACCGGAAATATAGGCTTCACCGCTGGTGGCGCCGTAGAAGGCAACGTTGCCGATAATGATGTTTTCGTGAGGATTGAAAGGCGCTTCTGCAAAGGGATGGATGATGATTTTACCGCCGGAAAGACCCTTGCCGACGTGGTCGTTGGCATCGCCTTCGAGACGCAGGGTGATACCGGGCGGTAAAAAGGCTCCAAAGCTTTGTCCGGCCGAGCCTTTGAAGTGCAGTCTGATCGTATCTTCCGGCAGGCCGTCCAAACCGTAAAGGCGAGTGATCTCACTGCCGAGGATGGTACCGACGACACGGTCGGTATTTTTGATAGGAAGCGTGATATCGACCTGTTTTTTGCCGGCGACAGCGGTTTTGCAGATTGCCAGCAGCTCGCGGCAGTCCAGCGATTTTTCCAGCTGGTGGTTTTGTTCGGTGGTGCAGACCTGGCTGGTGCCCGGTTCTATCTCCGGTTTATAAAGCAGCGGCGCTAAGTTAAGGTTTTTATTTTTCCAGTTACGCTCCGGTTTAGCCAGCAGTACTTCCGTACGTCCCACCATTTCGTCGATACTGCGGAAGCCCAGCTCGGCCATATATTCGCGAACCTCCTGGGCAATGAAGTGCATAAAGTTGACGACATACTCCGGTTTGCCCTTAAAGTTACGGCGCAGCTTCGGGTCCTGGGTAGCGACGCCCATAGGACAGGTATTCAGATTGCAGACGCGCATCATAACGCAGCCCAAAGCGATCAGCGGCGCAGTGGCAAAGCCGAACTCTTCGGCACCCAGCAAGGCGGCGATGATCACGTCGCGTCCGGTCATCAGCTTACCGTCGGTTTCCAGAGTCACACGGTTGCGCAGGTTGTTGAGCAGCAGCGTCTGATGGGTCTCCATCAGTCCCAGCTCCCAGGGCAGTCCGGCGTGGTTGATACTGGTGCGGGGCGAAGCACCTGTACCGCCGTCGTAGCCGGAGATCAGCACTACATCGGCACAGGCTTTAACGACGCCTGCGGCAATGGTGCCGACGCCAACCTCAGAAACCAGCTTGACGCTGATTTTGGCACGTGGGTTGGCGTTTTTCAAATCGTGTATCAGTTCGGCTAAATCTTCGATCGAATAAATATCGTGATGGGGCGGCGGAGAGATAAGGCCGATACCGGCAGTAGTCCCGCGGCATTCGGCGATCCAGGGATAGACTTTACCTCCGGGCAGCTGACCGCCTTCACCTGGTTTGGCACCCTGGGCGATCTTGATCTGGATCTCATCCGCGTTGACCAGATAATTGCTGGTAACGCCAAAGCGGCCTGAGGCCACCTGTTTGATAGAACTGCGCTTACTATCGCCGTCAGGCTGGGGACGGAAGCGGGAAGGATGTTCGCCGCCCTCGCCCGTATTGGACTTACCGCCGATACGGTTCATAGCGATCGCCAGACATTCGTGCGCTTCCTGGCTGAGCGAGCCGTAGCTCATTGCGCCAGTTTTAAAACGTTTACAGATGCTGTCTACAGATTCTACCTGTTCGATAGGTATCGGCAGCCGCTGCGGAGTGAAGGTCAGCATACTGCGCAGGTTCTGATTGGCAAAAGCACTGCTGTTCAGTTCGCGGGAAAAGCGTTTGAACATAGTGTAATCGTTTTCGCGGCAGGCCTGCTGCAGTGCAAAAACAGTCTGCGGATTGAACATATGCCGTTCGCCGCCGCTGCGCCATTGGTAAACACTGCCGGATTCATAGCTGCACAGATCAGACGCATCAGCTTTGAAGGCCGGCAGATGACGCAGCTCTACTTCTTTGGCGATCTCGTCCAGGCCGATCCCTTCCAGTCGGGAAGGTGTGCCGGTGAAATATTTTTCGATCACACAGCTACTGATGCCGATAGCTTCAAAAATCTGGGCGCCGCGATAAGACTGCACTGTAGAAATACCCATTTTGGAAAGGATCTTGGCGATACCGTGGGTGCAGGCGTCGATATAGTTTGCGGTGGCCTGCTCTACTGTAACGCCGGTGATCATACCGTTAGAGCACATTTCTTCGATCGTTTCAAACGCCAGGTAGGGATTGATGCCGCTGACGCCATAGCCAAGCAGCAGTGCAAAATGATGCACTTCGCGCGGTTCGGCCGATTCGATAATAATGGAAGCTTTGAGCCGGCTGCCGCTTTTGATCAGATGATGATGCAGGCAGGCGCCGGCCAAAAGGGCAGGAATAGCCGCCATTTCTTCGTTCATTTCACGGTCAGATAAAATCAGAATACATTTATCCTGTGCGATCATAGCGTCAGCCTGTGCGCACAGGCTGTCAAGTGCGTGTTTGAGCCCTGGTCCGCCGGCGGCTACCGGGTAAAGCATCGGCAGTGTCGCCGCCTGGAATTTAGGCTGCTGGATATTTTTGAGCTTGGCCAGCTCGATATTGCTCAAAACAGGCGATTCGGCCGAGATCTGCCGGCAGCTGTCAGGCTGCGGGTCGATCAGGTTTTTCTCCGGACCGATGCCGCTGGTCGTATCAGTAAACACTTCCTCGCGAATAGCGTCTATAGGAGGATTGGTGACCTGGGCGAAAAGCTGCTTGAAATAGTTGTATAAAAGCTGCGGTTCTTCGGATAAAACGGCCAGTGGAGCGTCGTTGCCCATCGCTCCCAGCGGATCTATCCCCTTAGTAGCCATTGGTTTCAGAAACTTGGTCAGGTCTTCCAGCGTATAGCCAAAAGCCAGTTGCCGTCGCAGCAGGGTTTTGGGATCGGGCTTCGGCAGCTCGGTAGTGAGCTTGATCGCATTCAATTTAATAAGATTTTCGTCCAGCCATTTGCGATAGGGCTGTTCGGTAGCTATTTTATGTTTGATCTCGTCGTTGCCGATGATGCGGCCTGCTACAGTATCGATGACCAGCATCCTGCCCGGCCGCAGACGGTCTTTTTTGACAATGGTCGCCGGATCCAGATCGACGACGCCGACCTCGGAGGCCAGAACGATCGTATCATCCTGAGTAATGTAATAGCGGGAAGGCCGCAGGCCGTTGCGGTCCAGAGCGGCGCAGATAGTGCGTCCGTCGGTAAAGGCCATGGCGGCAGGTCCGTCCCAGGCTTCGATCAGAGAATTATGGTATTCAAAAAAAGCTTTCAGATCCGGATCGATATGAGGATTTTTGCCCCATGGTTCGGGAATCATCATCATTACAGCATGCGGCAGGCTGCGTCCCGACATGACAAGAAATTCCAGACAGTTATCGAACATTCCCGAATCAGAGCCGGTTTCGTCGATGATAGGCATGATATCTTTGATCTTGCTGCCCCAGAGGCTGTTGCCGCACATCGTTTGGCGGGCGCGCATCCAGTTGATGTTGCCGCGCAGGGTATTGATCTCGCCGTTATGCATCAGATAACGGTAAGGATGGGCGCGTTCCCAGCTGGGAAAGGTGTTGGTGCTGAAACGGGAATGGACTAAAGCCATTGCTGTTTCCATAGAACTGTCCTGCAGGTCAGAATAAAAAGAACCCAGCTGCTCCGTAGTCAGCATCCCTTTATAAACGATAGTCCGTGAAGACAGGCTGGCGATATAAAAATACCTGCCGCCGCGCAGCCTGCCATAGCGAATATGATTTTCGGCCTGACGGCGGATGCTGTACAGCTGCCGTTCAAAGGCATTATCGTCGATGCTCAGCCGATCGATGACCTGCGGGCTGGCCTTGATAAAGACCTGCGCCATGAACGGCTGGCTCTGGCGTGATTTTTCACCCAGTACCTCCGGGTTGACCGGTACGTTACGCCAGCCTAAAAGCTCCTGTCCGTTTGCAGTAACAAGCTTTTCAAAATGACGCTGGGTGTTTTCTCTCTCTACAGCGTCAGGCGGCAGGAACATAAAGCCAACGGCATAATGGCCGGGCTGCGGCAGTTCGATATCGAGCTTGGCACATTCTTTGACCAGAAAGGTGTGCGGCAGCTGAAGAAGGATACCCGCGCCGTCGCCGGAATTCATATCGGCGCCTTGTCCGCCGCGGTGGTCCATATTGCGCAGCACCACTAAAGCCTGCCGCAGGATCTTATTGGATTTACGGCCTTTGATGTTGGCGACGACACCAAGACCGCAGGCATCGTGCTCGAACCAGGGATCATAAAGCCCCTGCTTGGGCGGTAATGAAGTATACATGTGATTTTCCCCTCTCAAAGCAAATTATATCTATATACAAAACTGCAAGTTTAATTATAAAATACGCAAAAAAGAAATGCAAATTGTATACATTATATTTTAAAGTCTTTGACAAGCGGAATAAAATACTGTAAAAATTAAACAAAAACAGCTTGCAGCAAGTCAGCAACTGTAAAAAGACAGAATATTGAAATGTTTGTGAAAAATCAGTAAGAGCGGCTTTTGCACTATACAAAGTTTATTTAATAGTGTAATATTAAATACTGTAAGGCAATGAATATTGCAGATAGGGGAGATGAAGATGAGTAAGGCCGAAAAATTTGATGAATTTTTAAGTTCCAATAATATCAATTGTTTTTCAAAGGAAGAAATCGATAACGAAATGCACAGCATCGTTTATCGTGCCCATATGGAAGTCAGCAGTCAGAATCTGCCGACGATGATCGTGCTGGACGACAGTATCTATACGATGATCCAGGTGCGCGTTGCCGCTGGCGTTGTCAATGCCGGCAACCGCGAAGGCGTTTTGATGCATATCAACGAGCTTAATAAAAAATACAAGGTTTTTAAATACTATGAAGGCGACAACGGGGATATCTGCCTTGACAGCTGCATCACTACGACTGACGAAGGCTTTGAAGCGCCTGTTATCCACACAGTGATCGATGTTATTTTAAAACATCTGGTAGAAGAATACCCTGTCCTGATGCGTAAAGTCTGGGGCAATTAATTTATAATCATAAATAGCAATGAAGCTGTGAGGCCTTGGGTCCCGCAGCTTTTTTGTAAGGAGGAGCAAACACAGTGAACAAGTTCGGCTTGACTACTGAAGAAGCGAGCAAAGCATTATCCGAGCAGGGCAATAATGCCCTGACTCAGCCCCCGCGCGAAACCTTTTGGGATAAGCTGTGGGAGAATTTTAAAGACCCTATCATCCGGATACTGATCCTGGCGCTGCTGGTCAACGTAGTTTTTGTTTATATGGGGCACGGCGACTGGATCGAAACGATGGGTATTTTTCTGGCCATCATTCTGGCGACTTTTGTTTCTACTTATTCTGAGTACAGCAATGAAAACGCTTTCCAGAAACTGCAGGAAGAAGCCAGCCGTATCCGCTGCAAGGTTTGGCGTGACGGCGAGCCGGTTGAGCTGCATATCGATGATATCGTCGTCGGTGATGCGGTAATTCTGGAGGCCGGCGATAAAGTTCCGGTCGACGGTATCTTACTGGACGGTGATGTGAAGCTTGACCAGGCGGCCCTGAACGGCGAAAGCAAGGAAGCCCATAAGCTGATCGCTCCGCCCGATTTTACCTGGGGCGATGGTACTATCGATTTTCTGGACGAGCATAAGCTGTTCCGCGGCAGCGTCGTTGTCGAAGGTCAGGGCATCATGCAGGCCGTTAAGATCGGCGACAGCTCTATCTACGGTCAGCTGACCCAGGAGCTGAAGGATGATGAACGTGACAGCCCGCTGAAATTAAAGCTTAAGGGACTGGCGCATCATATCAGCCAGTTTGGTTATGCCGGCGGTGTGCTGATCGCTTTGGCAGTCATGCTGCATAAAGCCTATCTGTACGGCGATTTCGGCGCTTATTTTGCTAATACGCCGCTTTTGCTGTCTGATCTGGTGCAGGCAGTTATCCTAGGTATCATCATTATCGTTATGGCGGTGCCGGAAGGGCTGCCGCTGATGATCGCGATCGTTTCGTCGCTGAATATGAAAAAAATGCTGCGCGATAACGTACTTGTGCGGAAGCTGGTCGGTATCGAAACTGCGGGCAGTCTGAACCTGCTTTTTACCGATAAGACAGGCACGATCACAAAGGGCAAGCTGGAAGTCGTACGGTTCATTACCGGCGACCGTCAGGAATACCCTGAGTTTGACGTACTGCCTGCAAAGCTGAAGGCCTTTACTTACCAAAACGTTGTGCTCAATACCTCGGCAGCCGTTTCTGACGGCGCTATGGTCGGCGGCAATATGACTGAGCGGGCGCTCAGCAACTATGTAGGCAGCTACCGTATGGAAGAAATGCTGCACCGTGATAAATTTATTCCTTTCAACAGCGCCAATAAATATTCTTGGGCGGCAGTCAGCGGTAACGGCGAGCGTTACTGCCTGGCTAAAGGCGCTCCGGAAAAGCTGATTTTGCAAACCAGCCACTACTGGGATGCGGAAGGCAACCGCCAGCCGCTGACCGAAGAAATGAAAAAAACACTGGATGACAGAATGCTGGAACTGGCAGCAGATGCGATCAGGATGCTGGCACTCTGCACCTATGAAAGCGATATCGAAGGCGATGAGCTGCCGGCAGACGGACTGACGCTGGTAGGTATTCTGGGTATTCGCGACGAAGTCCGTCCCGAAGCGATCGAAGCGATTGCTGAAGTTCAGGATGCAGGCGTACAGATCGTTATGATCACCGGTGACCGCCGCGAAACCGCGGTAGCGATCGCTAAAGACGCAGGCCTGCTGCAGCGTCCGAACGAGTTGGTCTGGACCTCGGCTGAGCTTGCGGAAATGAGCGACGAACAGGTGAAACTGGAGCTGCATAAGCTGCGCGTAGTAGCCCGCGCCCTGCCGATGGATAAATCACGGCTGGTGCGCCTGGCACAGGAGATGAACCTGGTAGTAGGTATGACAGGTGACGGCGTCAACGACTCGCCCGCACTCAAAAAAGCCGATGTAGGCTTTGCGATGGGCAGCGGTACCGAAGTTGCCAAAGAAGCCGGTGACATCGTAATTCTTGACGATAATTTCCTCAGTATCAAACAGGCGATCTTATACGGACGTACGATTTATAATTCTATCTGTAAATTCATCGTCTTCCAGCTGACGATCAACTTCTCAGCCGTAGCGATAAACTTCATAGCACCGTTTATCGGCATCGATAAACCGCTCACCATTACGCAGATCCTCTGGATCAACCTGGTCATGGATACTCTGGCGGCACTGGCCTTCGGCGGTGAGCCAGCGCTGGAAAAATACCTGCGTGAAAAGCCAAAAGACCGCAGCGCACCGATAGTCAGCAAAAAAATGCTGTCTACCATCACTATGGGCGGCGTGTATATGACCTTTATCGCGATCCTCTTTTATAAGAGCAGCTATGTCGATCATCTGTTCCGCAATGCGCCCGACCATATCTACACATATACGGGCTTCTTCTGCACATATATCTTTATGGCGGTAGCCAACGGTTTTAACGTGCGTGTTTCCGGTCTTAACCTGCTGGAGCACATCGACAAGAACAAAGGCTTCCTGAATGTAATGGCGCTGATCGTGGCGATCCAGGTGCTGCTGACCTATGTCGGCGGCCGCATCCTGCGTACGACACCGCTGAACCTGCACGAATGGAGCGTAGTTGTTTTGTTCGGTCTGTCGATCATCGTTGTTGACCTGCTGCGCAAAAGCGTTTGCCAAATGCTGGAGAAAAAATAAAAGCCAACCCCTAAAAAGAGATTATAAAAAATAGGAGTGATGACTGTATGGATCCTCTCGGGTCTATCAAAGAAGTATTTATTGTTATTGTTTTGATTTTAATGAACGGCCTGCTGGCCATGCTGGAAATGGCGCTGGTCTCGGCGCGTAAAAGCCGGCTGGAGCAGCTGGCTGATGAGGGAAGCAGCAAAGCTGCGTATATTTTAAAGCTTGCTCAGGAACCGACTGAGTTTTTATCAACGGTGCAGATCGGTATCACACTGGTCGGCATCGGCACCGGCGTATACAGCGGCGCCATGCTGGCAGCGCCTTTGGAAGGACTGCTGCGTGAGATCAGCGTACTGCGTCCTTATGCCGGCGTAGTGTCGTATACCTTCGTCGTGGCGCTGGTGACCTATCTCAGTTTGATCTTAGGCGAGCTGATACCAAAAAAAATGGCGCTCAACAACCCGGAAAAGGTTGCCATGAGCTTTGCTGGTTTTATCAAGGTCATTATTACCGCGTTTAAACCGCTGACTGTCTTTTTAAGCGTTTCGACCAGGTTTTTACTGAAGGCGCTGGGGCTTAAGCCAAGTGACGAACCTCCGGTCACGGAAGAAGAAGTGCGCGTACTGCTGGAGCAGGGCCGGCTGCATGGAGTATTTAACGTCGGCGAGCAGAAAATGATCGAAAACGTTTTTGAACTGGATGACCTGCGCGTAAGCGAGATCATGACGCCGCGGACCAAGATCACCTGGCTTGACGTCAACGATCCGCTTTATAAGCACTTGGAGGTCATTGCGGAAAAACAGTATTCCTGCTATGTTGTGGCCGAAGAAGATTTGGAACACGTCCTGGGTGTTGTCTATACGAAACGGTTTTTAGCCGATGTCCTGGGCGCTACCGGCGCTTCGATGCGCAGCTCGGTGCAGCAGCCGCTGTATGTGCCTGAAGGTATGTATACCCAAAAGCTGCTGGATATGTTCAAGGACACACGGATCAAGGTGGCGCTGGTCATGGACGAATTCGGCGGGCTGGCTGGTATGGTGACCCTGCGTGATATTATTGAGCATCTGGTCGGCGATCTGCCTTCCTATGATGAAGAATTCAAACAGGAGATCGTCGAACGTGAAGACGGCAGCTGGCTGGTAGACGGCTTACTGCCGATCAGCGAATTTAAAGACTTCCTTGATCTGGATGAGCTGCCGCTGGAAGAAAAAACGGGTTTCAATACTGTGGCCGGTTTCGTCGTTACCAATATCGGGCATATCCCGACTGCCGGCAACTACTTCCTGTGGAATGGCTACCGCTTCGAGGTCGTCGATATGGACGGCACCCGCATCGACAAAATACTGGTCGAAAAACTGCCGGAAGCGGAAGCTGCAGAGACAGATGCAAAGGACCAATAAACAGAATAATAAAGCCCCGGCCGCTGGCCGGGGCTTTAATTTTATACAGACGCTGTTTTTAAAATTTAAGGGATGCGGCACGGTCTAAAAAGCCGCGCAGAATATCGCAGGAAGCGGCAAACTTGGCTTGTTCTTCGTCAGTGAGTTCGACTTCTAAAATTTCTTCCACACCGTTTTTGCCGATAACGCAGGGGACGCCTGCCGCCACATCGTGCTGACCATATTCGCCGCGCAGCAGGGTCGAGCAGGGCCAGACAAGCTTCTGATCGTGGAAGATCGCGCTGATAAGCATTTTGGTCACATTGGCGATACCAAATTCGGTGCAGCCTTTGCCGTCGATTTCAATATCACCGGCTTTTTTGACCTGCGTTTGCAGATCTTCCAGGCTGATTTCTGCCAAAACCGGACGTTCCCGGCGCAGCTGCAGAAAGGGCTTGCCGCCGATAAAAATGCGTGACCAGACGATAAAGCTGGAATTACCATGCTCACCCATACAGAAGCCGTGAATAGAACGGCGGCTGTAGCCGGTGGCCTTGCTGAGTACCCGCAGCAGGCGATAGGTTTCCAGGCTGGTGCCTGTACAGAAGCAGCGGGAAGGCTGCCAGTCCATCTGCCGGCGGATGTATTCGCAGATGATGTCCGCAGGATTGGAAATACTGATCATGATACCGCGAAAATCGATCTGTTTTAAATGTGAAACAACTTCGTTGGCCATTTTGATCGAATCGTCGAACATATCCAGCCGGGTCTCACCGGGTCGACGGCTGCGGCCAAAGGCCATGACCATGATATCGGCATCGTGCAGCTCTTCATAGGAGCCGGCGCGGATACTGACATCTTTGCCGCACAGCGAGCCGCTGACACAGTCATCCAGATCCAGCGCCTGACCGATAGCTTTTTCTTTCAGGATATCTATCAGGACGATATCGTCGGCTTCACCGGATTGGATCAGTGCCAGTGCGACATGTGAACCAACGTGGCCAGCACCGACGATAACAACTTTACGGGTCTTGAACATAAATATTCCTCCTCTGCGATAAATGATTACTTATAGTATAACACTTTTTAGAAACATTGTTGAAATGAAGAAATTTACTGATTTTAGGAATAAGTTATTATTGGGCAGCAATCACAAAAAAGAACGGCAGCTATTGCTGCCGTTCTTTGATCATTATTTAAGCTGTTTACGTTATTGGATCACGCCGCCGGAAACAGTACCGATGATTTCTATATCCTTCATCGTAGCCTTATTGGCTTCGGTAACTTCTTCGGCCAGGACGGTGAAGTCTGCCCATTTGCCGGTCTCGATCGAACCGAGCCTGTCTTCCAGATGCAGCAGCCAGGCGGCATTTAAGGTGATGCAGCGCATTGCTTCATCGGCGGTCAGGCACTGGTCTTCACCATAAACTTTACCGCTGATGCCGGATTTGCGGTTGCAGGCGCACCAGGCGGAAAAGAGCGGATTGACCTCTGTGATCGGGTCGTCGGAATGCACACCGAAGCGGACTCCGTGGTTGACAGCGCTGCGCATCGGCTCCATGCGTTTGACCTCGTAAGGCCCTACGGTGTATTCAGCATGGACGTCGCCCCAGTAGTACAGATGGTTGGCGAAGAAATTAGCGCCGATATTCAGTTCATGCAGGCGTGCCAGCTGGTTTTCAGTTGCCAACTGCACATGCTCCACAGTATGGCGGTAGATGCTGGTTGGGTTTTCTTCCCGCAGGCGTTTTACTACGCGCAGTACCTGCTCGGTAGCGCCGTTGCCGTTAGTATGGATAGAGACCGAGTAGCCGTGTTCCTCACATTCCTTCAGGATATCGAACATGGTATCGTCGTCGTAGATCAGCTTGCCGTTTTTGGCGCCGCTGTAATATTCCTTATTCAGTAAATTGGCAGTATAGCCCTGGATAGAACCGTCAGCCAGAATCTTGGCGTGGTTAAAAATGAAACGGTCATTTTCGATCTGCTGACGCAGCTGCTGCAGGCCATTCCAGCCGCCGAAGACACCATCCATATTTTTACTGTAGAAAGGTTCCACAACAAAACGTACAGGCAGCTGTTCTTTTTTCAGAGCGTTAGTATAACCGTCAATAGCCTTCGGGGTCAGGATAAAGCCGAAAGCCTTATCAGCGATCGTGGTGCAGCCGTTGTGTTTGGCCAGCTTGGCGATATAACGGGTCGCTTTTTCGGCGGTTTCCGCAGCGTCGCCGCTGATCCTCATACCGCCTGCCTTTAAAACATAGGACATAAATTCGGGTTCAGCAACGTTGCCGTTGCAGCTGCCGTCCGGATAACGGCCGATATTGTCGTCGTGGACAGCATCGATGCCGGACAGCTCGATCGCGCGGGTATTGACGGTCATCAAATGGCCGGAAGCATGGTTCAGGCAGATGGGTACAGTGCTGGAAACCTGGTCTAGCCATTTGCTGTTGATGTTTTCCAGCTTGGCGTCGCCCAAGATCAGCGGATCGATACCATAAGTACTGAGCCAGTTCTGATCGTTATATTTACCGGGGTTCTTTTCTATTACCTCACGCAGCTTGGCAATGATCTCGTCCGGCGTTTTGCAGCCTCTGGAAATCTCGCCGTCAGCAGTATGCCGGTCAAAGTAGCCGATATAAACATAATTCATATTATACAGGCCGCTTTGCTGAGCGTGCATATGGGCTTCGATAAAACCGGGATAAATAACATTGTTGATAAACGTATCATTGATCTGATAAGAAGCAGCATGCGCTTTAAAATAAGCCTCCATATCGATAAAATCACCGACTGCGATAATAGTGCCGCCGGCAACGGCAACACATTCTGCCCACGGCATCTGCGGGTTCATGGTCACTACCTTCTGCGCGCGGTAGATAGTCACCTGAGCGTTCTGAAAGACTACCGGATCGGAAATCACCTGGAAATTTGCGGACATATACATAAGATCACCTCATTATAAATTTACTGATTAACAGTTAGAATCATTTAGTTATTTTTTCCTTGGGCAGCGGTCCGGTACTGAGCCAGAACAGAGCGCAAATGAAGCCCAGGACATACAGGCCCAGCTGAGTGGAATTTTGGCGGGTGCTGCGGTTGATAGCGGTCAAGACAGCGGCGTCATCGGCATTTGTCGCTTTATCCGCAATATATTTTGCGAAAGCAGCGTCCGGCATAAAGCCGATGGAAGCCTGCTCGCTGATAACGGTTTTGGAAGTACTGCTCAGATCGGCGCTGCTCAAAGCGGCGTCCTTAAAAGTACCGGTGATGGAAAACAGCATGACTACGCCCAGAATAGCGACGCCGATCGCCTGACCGACATTGCGGGTCGCGGTCTGGATACCGCTGGACTGCTGAGCGTCGCGGGCATTGACTGCCCCTGCGATGATATTGGAAGACTGTGAAGCAACAAAGCCCTGCCCGGCGCCGAAGAAGAACAGGCCCACATACATCAGCCAGTTAACTCCGTAAGGATTTAAGGACAACGCCATCGGGATCGTCGAAAGGGCAACCATAGCGATACCCGTGCGGCAGATCTTTTTCGGCGAAGCATCGGGACTGAACTTGGGGATACCCATAGAGAACACGATCATCGGGATCGCCATAGCGCTCATGGCTATACCGGTCATAATGGCGCTGAAACCGGCGACCAGCTGCAGATAAGTGATGACCAGGAAGAACGACCCGCCGAAGCAGAGGAACAGCATCGCTGTAAGATACAGTCCACTGCGTACCTGCGGCGTCGTTAAGAAGGAGGAAGGAATAAGACAGGAACCATAGGTTTTTTCAACATTACGTTCGATACGGACCAGGAGCACCAGAGTGATAAGCCCCAGCAGCGCGATAAACAAAGCCGGTGACATACCGAACAAAACTAAGGGACTGCCGCCGATAACAGGCGGCGCGATCGGATCGATCAGGCCCCAGACTGGGATCTTGCTGATACCGATGATCAGTAAAAACAGGCCGGCAACGGCAACGACCGTACCTTTCAGGTCAAAACGCACTTTTTGTTCGGGCAGCGGAACATCGCCTACCAGCAGCGAACCTACAAAAACGATAGTAAAATAAACGGCCATGCAGCTAAAGGCTATGCGCCAGTCAAAAGTATCGATCAAAAAACCGGCGGCGATAGGGCCGAGGCAGGAAGCGATACCTGTAGCAGCGCCGATAGCCCCGAAAGCGAAAGCGCGGTCATTGCCCTGATACAAACCGGGGATCAGCCCGAGTACAGAAGGGATAAGGAAACTGGCGCCGATACCGACCAGCAGACGGCCGCCCCAGGTGAACATAAAAATGTTGCCGGAGAAAGCTACGACAAGTTCGCCGACGGCGCACATCGCAGCGCCGATGCGGAAAGTTTTTTTCCAGCCGACGATCAGGCCGACCATACCGCCGACGATCATCAGGCAGCCGGCGCACAAAGAATAAATAATGTTGGCCAGCTGGATGTCTGACATTGTCGCATTAAGACTGGCCAGCAGGGAAGCTGTAGCCACGGTAAGCACCGAATTATCGCCGGAAGTGCCGATCTGGGCCATGACCAGAGGAAAGAGACCGAGAAACTTGTATTTACTGAGAGCAGAGCTAGTAGACATAATGACCTCCCCAAAACTTTAGAATTTAAATATCTTGCAAGATTTCTTCTTGTCTTTATTGTAAAACCTGGGGTAGAATAAGTATAATACTAGTTATTGTATGTACTCATAAGCTATTTGTTATGAAAGGTGACGGTCATGGATCTATTACAGCTCAAGTATTTTAAAGTAGTCGCCGAACAGGAACACATCACCAAATCCGCCAAACTGCTGATGGTATCACAGCCCTACCTGAGCGCTATCGTTGCCCGGCTGGAAGAAGAAATGGGCGGGCAGCTTTTTGACCGCGACGGACGTAACGTAGTGCTGAACGAATACGGCAAGATCCTGCTGCATCATGCCAACGAAGCCCTGCAGCATCTGGAGGACGCCAAAAAGGAAATCGCCGACATGCGCTCGCGCGATACTAAATACATACGTCTTGGCAGCAGCAGTACCATGCTTTCCAAACGCTGGCTGGTGGATTTTCTTAAAGAACATGACGATATCAGGCTGGCGCATCTGCTGGCAGCGCATAACGAGATCATGGACGGACTTCTGAGCGGCCGCTTTGACTTTGGGCTGACAACTGGCAGGCTCGATCATCCTAAAATCATTTCAGTGCCGCTGTGGAAAGACCGTTATACACTGCTGGTCGGAGCCAGGCACCATATGGCCCGCCGCCGGAAGATCTATCTGCAGGATATCCAAAACGAAAAGATCTGCGCCCTGCCGGAGGATCAAAGCAAGCTGCGGATCGTTGACGAGCTGTGTAAAAAAGCCGGCTTCGAGCCGGACTTTGTCCTGGAAGGCAATGTTGAGCTGCTGAGCGACTATATGCGCGAAGGGCTGGGCGTTTCTTTCGGACTGGCGAGCGTCAGAGATGCTTACCGTGATATCCGTTCCATACCGCTGGCTGACGAGATCGGTGAAGCCAGTATTTACCTGTCGTGGTGCGGTGAGCGTTATCTCACCAATTCCATGCTGACGCTGCAAAGCTATCTGCGGGACGTAGGCAAACAGATAGAATCTGAAAGGTAAATTGCAAAAAGTTGAACGGTGCAATGCTACTTGTTATAATAAAAATGCATGTACCGATGATGTCTTTCGAAAATACCTTCTAAAAATGTTGATTGGAATATTGTATGATTATAAAATGAGTAATTTTAATCATAGAAGCTAGAACCAACTGTAACTCCTAATATTGTGTTGTATTTATTAATCGGTGCATGCGTAAATAAAAAGCATCTGCAAAGCAGATGCTTTTTATTTTTTGTGTTCATAATTGTTTGAATAAAATTTAACTTAAGTCATGTCTTATAAATGCATATAAACAAAAAACAATATATATAAACAATAACTTTATTGAAAGTAGAGTGGTATAGTTTTAAAATATTATTTAATAAGACGTATTGTATAGCAAAAGAAAAGAAAACGTAACGTTTTACAAAAACGTAGTGTCGTATACAAACTAAATAGCGAGAAAGTATATATGGGGGGGACATGCGTTCCTGCGACCTTTCATAAGCTGCCCTCCTCCAGAAAGTTGTTCTGGAGGAGGGTAGCTTTTATTTTTCGGTCAGGGAAGGCAGACTTTGTAAGCATTGGTTTGTAAGTAAGGCAGAGAATAGAGGTGAACAAATAATTATAGAAATCGATTCAGATGGCTGAAGAGAAAGGAGCTGAAAAATATGACATATGGAATAGACGCTAAAAGCACAGGTACAGAAATAAAGATCAGAAGGATTAGAAGCAGAATAACCCAGAAGGTATTGGCAGAAGTTTTAGGCGTTTCGCAAACACATTTGAGCAATGTGGAAAATGGCAGGACCATGCTGGGTTTAGAAGGGTTGCTGAAAGTAAAAAGATATTTAGGCTGTACGTTAGATGATCTGCTGGATCCGGAAATGAGCAGCGCAACAAAAGAAACAGGTAAAAAAGTAAAACGGTATAAGTTAGTGCCATATGAAGAATAAAAGGAAAGGTTTGTACAAATGGAAAAATTAGAAGACTTGCTGCCAGGAAATTCGGAGATTAATTTGCACCTAGGAGCGTTAACAGTAAAGTGCCCGATATGCGGTAAGGAGTTTGGATGTAATAAAGCTTACCATGTGTATACGGCCTTGGTAAATAGAAGACGGCAGTACTACTGCAGTTATAGCTGTTATAAAAAGCGGCCCAACCCAAAGGAGAAAAGATAGTGATAATCAGAAAGGCTGAAAATTTGTATGAAAGCGAAAGTTAATGAAGCTAATGAACAAATAGACTTTCAAAAGAATATTGAAGCCGGTGATAAAGAAGCACCTGTACAGAAGCCGTATATGATCTTTGAGACCGGAGAAGTAGTGGAGGAAAGCGGCCTGCCGGGGATAAATTACGACTTTAACTACGGAGCCCGAGTAACAGTGCCGCAGGGAGAATACAGGGTCAAGCTCATCGATCGCAGTGCCTGCCTGACAGTCTACGACGCACCGGCGTCAGGAGTGATGGTGACCAGCAGTAAAAAGTACTTTGTTGATTTTCGTATTGAGGTGTATGAAGAGGATAAACTAATCTTTGCTCATGACCTGAACCTGAAAGGTAAAAAAGTGCTGATCAAATTTCCTACAGGAATCCTTGGAGATATCCTGGCATGGTTTCCCTATGCGGAAGAATTCAGAAAGAAACATCAGTGTGAGCTCTACTGCGCGCTGGCAGAAGACATGGCAGAACTGTTCAAACCTGGATACCCCGAGATCCATTATGTGAAACCGGAAGAACGTCCGGAAGGCTTATATGCCAGCTACTATATGGGGATATTCTTCCCCTGCGGGGACAGGATGCACCAGCCGTCGGACTTCAGGGTACGGGGCCTGCACAAAAATGCGGCGATGATATTAGGTCTTGACGAAGGCAGTGAACCCAAAGATATCAGCATCAAATTATTACCTAAGGACAAAACGAGAAAGATCAAAGAACCGTATGTGTGCATAGCAGCCCAGTCCAGCAGCCAGGCGAAATACTGGAACAATGGAGCCGGGTGGCTGAACGTAGTAAAACACCTGAAAGAAAAAGGCTACAGAGTACTGTGCATCGACAGAGAAAATGTCTATGGTATGAACAGCCGCTTTAACATCATACCTTATGGAGCGGAAGACTTCACAGGCAAGCTGCCGCTGCAGGAGCGGATAGACCTTTTATACCATGCAGACTTTTTCATTGGACTGTCGAGCGGATTGAGCTGGGTAGCCAACGGAGTAGGCATACCTGTAATTTTGATCAGCGGATTCACGCTGCCGTTCAACGAATTCCCGACTCCGTACCGGGTGATCAACTACCATGTCTGCAACGGTTGCTGGAACGATACTCAGGTAGTGTTTGAGCATAAGGATTTTGAATGGTGCCCGCGGTTAAAGGGAACAGAAAGGCAGTTTGAATGCAGCCGGTATATAACGCCGGAAGCGGTGAATAAGGTAATAGATAGGCTGATGGAGGAATATGGGTTTGACCCGTCAAAAAATTTGGGACAGAGGAATAATTTTACTGGTACTGAGATAAAAAAGATTAAGAGAGCAAAGGAGAGTAGAAAATGCGAAGCATCAAAGTAAATAGGAAAAAGAGCAAACAAATACTGGCAGCATTAGTAATGGGGATGAATTTTGTTAATACTATAGCGCCGATGGCAGTGGCAATGCAAAAGCTGACGACTGAGGGAAAATCGCAATTACAGATGGTCAAAAGTAAAGCAAAACCATTGGAATATGTGAGTTTGCCACAATCATTGGAGTTTGTTGACGATTTAATTTTTGGTAAAGCAGAGGCTGCAGTAATCAGCGTAGGCGCTGGACAGACAAGCACTTTACCTACGCTTGCCTCCGGGGACTTTATGAATATCTCCAGCGGGGGAACAGGAACAGTAAGCACCATGAATGGTGGTTCCCAGGTTATCTCCGGTGGAGGAACAGGAACAGTAAGCTCCTTGAATGGTGGTGAGCAGCATATCTCCAGCGGAGGAACGGGAACAATAAGTGCCATGAGTGCTGGTATTCAGTATATTTCCGTCGGTGGAGCAGGAACAGTAAGTACCTTGAATGCTGGTAATATACATATCCTCAGCGGAGCAATAGGAACAGTAAGTACCATGAATGCTGGTAATTTGCATATCTATGATGGAGGAACAGGAACAGTAAGTACCATGAGTGGTGGTTTGCAGAATGTCTCCAGCGGAGGAGCGGTAACAGTAGGTACCATGAATGGTGGTTATCAGACTATAGTTGGGGGAACGGGGACAATAAGTACCATGAGTAGTGGTACTCAAACCGTCTCCAGCGGGGGAACAGGGATAATCGGTACTTTCATTAATGGTAGGCAAAATGTAACCGAAGGAACAGGAACAATAAGTACCATGAGCGGTGGTACTCAGAATATCTACAGTGGAGCGACAGGAACAGTAAGTACCATGAGTGGTGGTACTCAGAATATCTACAGTGGAGCGACAGGAACAGTAAGTACCCTGAGGTATGGTGGTATTCAGAATGTCCGCAACGGAGGAACAGGAACAATAAGCACCATGAGTACTGGTTTGCAATATATCCACAGCGGGGGAACAGGAATAGTAAGTACCATGATGAATGGTGGTTATATGAATATCTCCAGTGGAGGGACAGGGGTAGTAAGTACCATGAGTGGTGGTGAGCAGAATATCTACAGCGGGGGAACAGGAATAGTAAGTACCATGAGTGGTGGTTTGCAGAGTCTCGCCAGTGGAGGAACAGGAACAATAAGCTCCTTGAATGGTAGTGGGTATCAGTCTATTCATGGGGGAACGGGGACAATAAGTACCATGAGTGGTGGTTCTCAGGGTATCGACAGTGGAGCGACAGGGGTAGTAAGTACCATGAGTGCTGGTTTGCAGTATATCCGAAGTGGAGGGACAGGGGTAGTAAGTGCCATGAGTGGTGGTATTCAGTATATCCGAAGTGGAGGGACAAGTCGTGATACAATGATTTACGGTGGTATCCAGCTTATTGCTAATGGTGGCACAGCAAATAATACAATTGTTAATGGTGGTACAGCCGCTATTTTAGGGGCAGGAGCAGCGGTAGAAGACGTTACAATGACTGGCGGTGAATATCTTTTAGGAACAGATGGTGGTACTTATTATATTAACGGTAATTTTGGATTTTCCGGTGGCAATTTTGATATGACAAAAAACATTTCTGGTAGTACGCCAGGAAGTTATGAGACTCTAAATATCGATAATCTGCAGCATGGTGGCGGTACTTTTATTATGGATACAGACCTCGCCAGTGAAACAAATGGCGATGAAATATATATCACCAGTGCCAATGCAGGCAAAAGTTATATCCAGGTTAAAGATGCCAGTTTGCTGAGCGGCACAGCGGTAACTGGCCATAAGAATTTGCTCTTAGTTACAGTAGCAAGTGGTACGGCAACTTTTGAAGGGAAAAACCTCAATAGTGGAGGGTTGTGGACCCTGACGCCAAAAATAGAAAACGGCGCTAATGTTACTGATTCATTAGGCAATGTAATAGGTAATTCAAGACAGTGGTATTTAACGCATGTTTTGAAAGCGATCAATAACGATACCAAAGTGTTATTAGAAGGAAGTGATAACAGCTATGCGCTGTGGCGCAATACTAACGATACTTTGCGTAAGCGGCTGGGAGACTTGCATTACCGTACTAATGAAATAGACGGAGATGGAATTTGGGCGCGTTACACAGGCGGAAAATTTGGCGGGAGTGGCTTTGACAGCAGCTATAATATGTATCAGCTTGGTTACGATAAAGCAGATAATGCCAAGAGCACATATGGTTTTGCATTAGAAAGCGGAACCGGACATGCTGATTACAGCTTCGGCAGTGGTAAAGATAAATTATTCTCTGGCAGCTTCTATGGTACCTGGACCGGAGATGACGGAAGCTATACGGACGTAGTAGCAAAAATAGGTCAATTTGATGCAGACATCAAATCTTATGGAGATTACCCGGATAAAGCCAGCTATAAAAACAGAGCTTACAGTGTGAGTATAGAATATGGAAAAACTATAGAACTGAGTGAAAAAAGTGGGACTTTCGTCGAACCGCAGCTGCAGTTTATAGCAGGAAGGCTGAGTAGCAGTGAATATACAACAGACCGCGGCAATAACGTTTATGTTGGTGGTTTAAACAGTTATATAGGTCGTGTAGGCTTTGTTGCAGGTCAAAAAACGAAAGAGGGCAATGATGTCTATTTCAAGGCATCGGCGCTGCATGAATTTGGAGGCAGCAGAGATATTCATATGACAGCAGCCAATGGAGAAACCCTGTCGATGTCAAAAGACTACAGCGATACATGGTTTGAAGTAGGAATCGGAACAAATATCAAGCTCAGTAAAGCAAGTTATTTTTATGGTGATATAGAAAGGAGCTTTGGAGGAGAGATAGAAAAGAAATGGCAGGTCAATGCCGGCGTAAGATTTGAATTTTAAAGAATAAGCTATTTTTTATGAGTTAGTAGATTTATAAAAACAGACTGCTTTTTTTAGCAGTCTGTTTTTTGTTTCTGCTGCAGTGATTAGGCATAGTTTTGGGGTAGCAGCTTGTGAGCCGGTATAACTGTTCGGACTGGTAAAAAGTATCTGCAACAAAACTATAAAAAACGCGCAGACGTCGATAGTTGTAAAGCCGCTGGCGTAATGCGCCGGGCAAGACTCGCAGGAGTTTTACACAAGTTCAAAGCAAGTGTCTTGCGGGGGGGTACAAACGTGCTATAATAACAATAAATATTGTTATAACAAATTATTTATATGAAAAATATGGAAATCTTAAAGTATTAAAAAAGCACGGGTTGGATGACAGAGCTGAAACAGGTGATAAATACATCGGCTTGAGCTTCAATAACAGATATGAAGTAAGACGTATCAGGAAGCAGTATTTTAACAGCAAGGGGAGGCAGAAGAAAATTTATGGGAAAGAAAATGGGAAGGCAAAAAGAATTGAAGCTGGCAATGGTAGTAGGCTGTATTCTTACCAGCAGTAATGCCTGGGCTGCCGATATCACAGGCAATAGCAGCAGCGGCAGCGCAAGTTTGAGCAATCAGACGCAAAACAGCGGCGGTGTTTACGGCTGGAAGTATGATGATACCAGCGCGGCCACAGGCGGCAGCGTGACGCTTACAAATGCTGATGTCAGTTACAGCAGCGGCAGCAGCGCTTCACCTAAAGGCGTCTTTGGCGGCTATGCGGCAAACGCCGCAGCGCAAAATAATACTGTCAGTATCACAGGTACTGTTGCAAGCGGAGGCTATGCTTTTGCCAACTGCAGCATTTATGGCGGCTATGCCGGGTCCGGCACGGCTGCAGGCAATACTGTAACGCTTACAAATGCTAAAGACACCAGTAGTTACGGCGGCTGGGCAGTTGCCGGCGATGCGGCAAATAACAAGATAATTATCAGCGGCGGTACAGGTACTTCTGCTACCGGTGGGCATAGTAATGCTGGTGCCGCCTCCGGGAACAATGTAAAAGTTACGGACAGTGAGATCGAATACAGGGTCGTCGGCGGTGAAATCTTCACTGGCAGTGCTCCCGGAACTACTGCCACCGGTTCAGCCTCAGGAAACAGTATAGAGATCGTTAATTCAGTTACTAACACTGTTTACGGAGGCCGTGTCGGCGGAACTTTTGATGTATCTACCGGTGATTCCAGCGCGGTAGCCGAGGGCGACGCCACAAATAATACGGTCACGATCGAGAGCTTAAAAACAAGTGCTGGTTCTGTCAAACTGGAGCAGGTATATGGCGGAACAGTAATTGGCAAAGGCAGTGCGAACGGCAACAAAGTCATACTGGGTAAAACCGGCGCTGGGGCAGTGAGCATGACAGATGTTCAAAGACTGTATGGCGGCGGCAGTAAAATTGGCAGCAGCAGTTTAAAGGGCGGCGACGCCAATAACAACACCATCGAAATAAAAGGCAATGTAACGCTGGGACTTTCTAACACTAGCAGTGGCGGCACAACAATTTACGGCGGTTATGCCGCTGCGGGAGAGGCCAGCGGAAATAAGATCACAGTCGATCAGGGCGCGACCGTCAAAGCGTATTTTATTTATGGGGGCAATTCTTCGAGTAGTTCTGACAGCGGATTATCGCTGACTAAAAACAATCAGGTCATCATCAGCGGCGATGTTACCGTGGGCAACAGCATTGCCGGAGGTTTTGCTAACGGGAAATCCGGCGTGACCGGCAGTGTGGCGCAGGGGAATAAAGTTGAAGTAACGGTCGGTGGCAAAGTCACCGGCGCGATCCGCGGCGGGATCAGTGCATATGGCAGCGCTAACGAAAATACAGTGAATGTTGCGGGCACGGTAACCGGCGCGTTGGTTGGTGGGTGGTCCAATAATTTAGGCAGCGGCGTGGGTACTGCCAATAGTAATACGGTCACTGTCAGCGGCACTGCTGGCGATAATGTCATGGGCGGCTATTCTCTTAAAGGCGGTGCTGATAGCAATAGGCTTGAAATAACAGGTAGTGTCACCGGCTATACTTATGGCGGCTATGCAGGTGGCAGTCGCACTACAGACAATGCCAGCCAGAATACGGTCAGCATCGGCAACGGCGGCACTGTAGGCGATAATGTCATCGGCGGCGTTTCAGTTAAAGGCAATGCTGATAACAATACAGTGCAGATCCAAGGCAGCGGCAACCTTGGAGGGTCAGTGTACGGAGGCCAGACAACAGCCGCTGCCGGCTCGGCAAATGGTAATACAGTAGAGCTGAGCACAGGCAGAACTGTAGGCGGCGTTGTTTATGGCGGTTATGCCAAAGGTGACGGCAGTACTTCCGGCAGTGCCAGCGGTAATAAAGTAATAGTCAGCGGGACAGTAAACAGCACTGCCACCCAATATACCGGGACGGTATTCGGTGGTTATGCACTTACAGGCACCGCCGATAGCAATGAAGTAACTATCAGCGGCGGTACTATAGCATCCCAGGTCATGGGAGGATATTCCTCAACAGGAACCTTTGGTTCAGGTTCAGCCAGCAGCAACACAGTAAAGATCATTAACGGCAGCACTGTCAGCAGCGATATCTACGGCGGCTATACTGGTATGGGCAACGCCAACAGTAACAGCATACTTATTGAAAGCGGAACGATCGGCGGCGATATCTACGGCGGCCATACTGGTTATGGAACCGCCAATAACAACAGCATCACGATCAGAGGCGCAGTAGATCTGTCTGGCAGAACCATCTATGGCGGCGACTCCAGCAGTGGCAATGCGAAAACAGGCAATACGCTTCGTTTTGAAAATACGGGCGGCAATATTAAAGCCATCAAAAACATCGATGTTTTAGGAGTATCGGCACTGGCCGATAACAGCAAAGTCCTGACCATTACTAACGGAGCGGCAGACGATCTGGCAAATACGACTGTCAAGCTGGTTGCTTCCGACAGCGGACTGAGAGTAGGCCAGCAGATAACGCTGGTGCAGGCCAACAGCGGCGTTATAACCGGTACGACTATCTTAGACCAGGCAACGCTGAAGAAAAACACTAATGCTTTTATCAGATATGACTTTGAAGAGGTAGCAGGCTTAAGTGACAAGATAGCAGTTGTCGTAACAGGTAAGGAAGCAGATACAGCTAATGCCCGCGCTTTGGCTGAAAGCCGCATCGCCGGTGTGGCACTGCTAAATCAAAGCAGCGACCTGCTGATAGACCAGGGCTTTGGGGCGGTTAAATTCAATGGCGAAGGCGTTGCAAAAGACACCTATGGCTTTGCCATTATGGGTGGCAGCAGTATTCGTTACAATACAGGCTCCTTTGTTAAAGCCAATGGTTTTAGCCTTATTGCCGGACTGGCGCAAAAGACAACAGTGGATAATGGCGTGTGGCACTTGGGAGCATTTTTTGAAAACGGCCATTCCAACTACAGTACCCATAATGACGGAGTTGACGGAGCTGTACGTGGTGACGGTGACGCTACTTACAACGGCGGCGGCATTTTAGCACGTTTTGATTCGGCCAGCGGTATGTATGGTGAAGCCAGTATGCGTGCAGGCAGCATCAAGAATAAATTCGGCGGTTTTGCTTATAACGGAGGAATTGGCAGTTACGAGGACCGCAGCACTTATTACGGAGCATATTTAGGCTTGGGGCAGCAGCGGCAGCTTAGCAAAAATACAAGCCTGGATATTTATGGAAAATACTTTTATACACATCAGCAGGGTTCGGATTTTGAAGTTTTGGGCGAACAGGTGACTACGGCAGCTGTTAAAAGCAGCAGGATGCAGATTGGCGGCAGGCTGACAAAACAGGTAACTGCAGATGTGAGTTATTACGGCGGCGTTGCCTGGGAGTATGAGTTTGATGGCGCGGCGGATATGGCGGTGGCAGGAGCTGATTTAGCGGCGCCGTCACTTAAGGGCAGCAGTGGGATAGTAGAAATGGGTATACGCCTGAAGCCTTCTAAAACTGATAAGATAACGCTGGATTTAGGAGCGCAGGGCCATTTTGGCAAACGGAGAGGGTTTAGCGGCGGCCTGCAGATAAACTATAGTTTTTAAAAGTCTGAGGTGGACTATGTACGAAGAAAAATGTCTGCTGCGGCTTGGCAGCAATATCAAGATCCTGCGTAATGCCAGCCAGATTACTCAGGCAGAGCTGGCCAGGCGTATTGGCATCAGTCAGACACATTTATGCAATATCGAGCATAATAACGTGCAGATCAGTCTGAAACTGTTGCTGCGGGTCGCCAATGTTTTGGGCTGCTCGTTGGAATGCATTATAGGTGTGAATGCAGTAACGATAGCGAAACGAGTGGAAGCACAGTGTAAGGTAAAGTCTGAACCGGTGAGGAATGAGGACAAGAATACTGCGAAACAGGAAGTTTATTCGCTGGAGGAAATACGTCTGTTGTTGAAGCTGCTGCAGTTGTCTTAAACAAGCGTACTAAAATAAGTTCAGTAAAATAAAAAATCAGCGATATGAAGTAAGTTTCATATCGCTGATTTGGTTTGTTATTTTCTGCCTATGATGTAAGCCAAAAGGCGTAACCAGTGCAGGAGCTTTGTGTATTTGCTATTGATGTCGTACCTCGTTTCTCTGTTTGTTTTACAGTTCTCTGTGTTTGCTGATGATGGCCCGGCTCAGTTCGTTCAGGCAGC